>ERZ1673752.2562-NODE-2562-length-19871-cov-8.218157_pt1 | contig 19871 bp, 17 predicted proteins | sample MGYA00580195_ERZ1673752 | MGnify/ENA primary metagenome ERZ1673752 (study PRJEB41218, sample SAMN15661744) | gut metagenome | host: Homo sapiens | place: Canada: London | collected 2015-08-20/2019-03-30 | study: EMG produced TPA metagenomics assembly of...
ACATGACATAACAGCCTTAAAGCATGCAAATTGCAGGCTTATCTTAATGCTTTAGTCGACAAAAAACGGTAAAAATGGGAGTGAAAATAAGTTCTTTATGTATAATATATTCATATCAACGTGTTATAAAAGTCTCTGATTTTTAGCGTATTTGCGACCCACTTTGGTGTTGGTTGTTTTCACGAGAGTTATGAGAGGTACTTTGTAAAGAAAATTCAGAACTAATTGTCGTTTCATACACTGTGTATAACTAATTTCATATACGCAGTTTTTATTAGTGCTTATCATTATAAAAAACATTATTTATAAATGAATGAGCTGTAGGAATTCATGAGGTTATATTTTTTTGAACTGCATAAAAAACAAATAAATGGAAAAGCAATATGATTATTTAATAGTTGGAGCTGGACTCTTTGGTGCCATGTTTGCTTATCTTGCACACAAAAATGGGAAAAAATGTTTGGTTATAGAAAAGCGACCTCAATTAGGAGGTAATTTGTTTTGTGAAAATATTGAAGGAATTAATGTGCATCGCTATGGTGCCCATATATTTCATACTTCAAGTAAAAGAGTGTGGGATTTTGTAAATTCCCTGGTAGAATTTAACCGTTATACAAATTCACCTGTTGCAAATTATAAGGGGAAACTTTATAATTTGCCTTTCAATATGAATACTTTCTATCAAATGTGGGGTGTAACAACTCCAGAAGAAGCAAACGCAAAATTAGACGAACAACGCTCTGAGGCAGTAAAGAAGATGCAAGCTGATGGGGTAACTGAACCCAGAAATCTTGAGGAACAAGCCTTGACATTAATAGGTAAAGACATATACGAGAAATTAATAAAAGGATATACGGAAAAGCAGTGGGGACGCAAGTGTACTGAGCTCCCAGCATTTATTATCAAGCGACTGCCTGTTCGATTGGTTTTTGATAATAACTATTTTAATGATGGGTATCAAGGAATTCCAAAAGGCGGATACAATATGCTTATAAAAGCGTTGTTAGAAGGTGTAGAAACCAAGGTCGACACAGACTTTTTTGAAAACAGGAAACATTGGGAAGGTATTGCCGACAAGATTGTTTTCACTGGTAAGATTGATGAATTCTATAATTATCAATTTGGAAATCTTGAATACCGAACTGTTTTTTTCGAGCAGGAAGTACTCAATCTTTCTAATTTCCAAGGTAATGCGGTGGTGAATTATACTGATATAGCAGTGCCATATACACGAATTATAGAGCATAAACATTTTGAGAAATTTGGAAATGAGGTGAATAAATGTGCGCATACAGTTATATCAAAGGAATATTCCGTAGAGTGGAAATCTGGAATGGAGCCTTATTATCCCGTAAACAATGGTGTAAATAATGAGGTATATCTGAAGTATAAGCAATTAGCTGACAAAGAAACCCATGTCTTGTTTGGTGGTCGACTTGCAGAATATAAGTATTATGACATGGCTCCTATTGTTGAAAAGGTATTGAATATGTTTTAGTTTACTTTTTCATAACCTTTGATTTTAAAGTGAAAGAACAAAGTTTAAAAGAAAAAACCATATCTGGTGTGTTTTGGAAATTTCTTGAGAAGTTTTCTGTACAGGGTGTAATGTTCATCCAAAGCATTATTATGGCTCGCTTATTAGACCCATCAGATTATGGCCTGATAGGCATGGTCGCAATCCTTAATGGTGTTTGTGCCATACTTGTCGACTCAGGTTTTACAAATGCACTAATTCGTAAGAAAGATAGGACACCAGAGGATTTTTCTACGGTTTTTATTTTCAATGTAGTCATGAATATACTGATGGCTGTGTTTATGGTTGTTTTTGCCCCCATCTTCGCAGATTTTTATCATCAACCTGTTTTAAAAAATATAATATATTTATTTGCAATACAAAGTGCAAGTGGCTGTTTGTTAGCTGTCCAAGGAGCAAAGATGATAGTGGATTTGCAGTTTAGAACAATGAGTTTTATCAATGTAGTAACAACCATCTCTACAGGACTCATTTCCGTTGCATTGGCTTTTTATGGTTTGGGAGTATATGCTCTAGTAATACCTAATATTGTAATGATTTATATTAGATTTGGATTATATTACCACTACCAGCATTGGTTTCCCGGATTTAAATTTTCGACACAATCTTTTAAAGAACTTTTTTCTTATGGATCTAAAATATTGATTTCTAATTTGCTAAATTGTATATTTGGAAATATATATCCAATTGTCATTGGTAAAAAGTTTTCTTCAGCTGCTTTAGGATATTATTCGAGAGGTGAAGGTTATGCAGCATTACCTTCCGCTACGGTAAATGATGTAATTTCTAATGTTACATTACCAATTTTGAGCAGAATACAGGATGATACACAAGAATTATCTGTAATTTATCGAAAGATGCTGCGTGTTTCTGCTTATCTGGTTTTTCCTGTTATGATAGCACTCGCAGCAATGGCACGTCCTTTAGTAATAGTTATGATATCAGAAAAATGGATTCCTTGTGTCATCTTTTTACAAATTTTGTGCTTTTCAGCGATGTGGAAACCAATATCTTCTTTAAATATGAATTTATTGCAAGTTAAAGGACGTTCTGATTTGTTCTTAAGAATTACAATTGTAGAAAAAATATTATTGATTTTAGTTGTGGTAGTTACCGTTCCGATGGGTGTTGTAGCAATGTGTATTGGAAGTGTTATTTCTGCCTATTTTACTTTGTTTATTAATACTTTTTATACAGGAAAGTTGATTGGAGTTGGCTTTATAGAACAAATGCAAGATTTGTCTCCTTCATTCTTTTTATCTCTAATTATGGGAGGATTAATTTATTATATATGTAGTTTATTTGCAATTTTACCATTGCAAATTATAGCAGGCACAATAATAGGTTCTTTATTTTATTATATAATTTCTAAAATATTCAGGTTTATGGAACTTGAATATATAGGGAATATTATTAAGGAAAACGTCTTAATTAAAATTAAAAGAATAAAATGACTAAAATTAATCAACCGTTAGTGAGTATAATCACGCCAGGGTGGAATGGCAAGTCATTTGTATATCGTTTATTAGATTCTATTTTATTACAAACATACACCCATATAGAATATATTTATGTAGATGATGGTTCTACGGACGGAACAAAAGATGTTGTTCTTTCTTATAAAAACAAATTTGAAGATAGAGGAATATCTTTCCAATATATTTATAAAGAAAACGGCGGAGTCTCTACTGCAGTTGAAAAAGGGTTACAATATGTGAATGGTGAATATCTGTGTTGGCCAGAGTATGATGATTGGCTAACTCCCGATTCTATAGAAAAAAAAGTTAAGTATTTGGAGGAACATCCCGACTGTGCAGTTGTAACCAGTGATGCATGGTTAGTTTCAGAAAAACAAGTAGATTGTGCATATGGTGTTCTTTCTAGGTACAATCCTAATAGATTCGATCGTAATCACTTTGTCCAAGCATTGTTAAGTAATTCGGTCTTCACAGCAGCCTGCCAGATGTGTAGGATGTCCGCTTTTGATGCTACACATATCAATCGTAAAATCTATCCATCTCCAATAGGCCCAAATTGGCAGATATTGTTACCGATGTATTACAAATACTGCCGAGGATTCATTCAAGAACCATTGTGTTACTATCTTGTAAGAGAAGATAGTATAAGCAATGGGAATTATAAAACTTTTGAAAAGCGAAAGAAGGCCATCGAGGAATTTATAAAGGCTATTAAAAATACTTTGATTACTATAGATATGCCCACTGACGATCTGCATCTTTATCAAGATCTATTGGATGAGAAATATGCTCTGGATAAACTACAGCTCGGATATGAATCCATGGATAGAGAATATTTTAATCAAGCATTAGATTATTTTGTGGAGAGAAATAAACCTATACCAAAACGGTTTCATACACAGCAAAGGGTTTTTAAATCGAATTTATTGTTTTCAATCATGAAGATTTCGAGAAAAGTTAAACATTTTATTAAATGTTAAGTTCAAAAATGTATAAGAATGCTTACTTCAAGTTTAGGAGGAGGATATTTGAGAGTACGTAAAAAGCAATTAAATTTTGAGCATTAAAGATATAATAATACGATCAGTACTCATTTCTAATGATAAATATTGAAGATAAGAAAGATTGTAACGGATGCACAGCTTGCGTAAATGTTTGTCCTGTCAGTTGTATTTCCATGCAAACGGATGATGAAGGCTTTCTATATGCGAAGGCAAATGAAGATATTTGTATTCATTGCTCATTGTGTGTAGATACCTGCCCAATCCAAAGTCCCTGGGACAAGCAGTCTCCGATTAAGACTCTTGGTGCCTATAATAGGGACGAAGACATGTGTTTCGTGAGTACTTCTGGCGGGGTTTTTACATTGTTAGCAACACCTGTTTTAGAAGATGGAGGAGTTGTATTTGGAGCACGATTTAATGAAAACTGGCAGGTAAATATTGATTATGTAGAGCAAACTGAGGACTTAAGACTATTTAGGGGATCTAAATATGTTCAAGCCAGTGTAGGTGATTCTTTTCGTAAAGTAGAAAAGTTTTTACAAGAAGGACGCAAAGTTTTATATACAGGTACACCATGCCAAGTTGCAGGCTTAAATCATTTTTTAGGAAGAACTACTTATGATAATCTATTGACAGTAGATGTTGCTTGTCACGGGGTTCCAAGTCCTATGCTTTGGGGTCGATATCTCCAAGAGGTTAAACATACATATTTTGGAGGTGAAGCAATTACCCATGTTAATTTTAGATATAAATATGATACTTGGAGAGGATATCGGCTGACATTTAAGAATAAGGAACAGACTTATTCTGTCCCACGTTCTGAAGATCCTTATATGCGTGCTTTTTTCGATGGGCTTTCTGTACGTGAGGCATGCTATTACTGCGCCTGTAAAGAGGGGCGGAACCATTCAGACATAACAATTGCTGATTTTTGGGGAGCAGAGCATATAGAGCCTGATATGGAAAATGATAACGGTCTATGTTTAGTAATCATTAATTCAAATAAGGGAGAAATTGCTTTTCCTTATGAAAAAGTAAGGTACAAAGAAACAGATTTGGAGAGAGCGAAAATTTATAATGAAGGTTTGCACGAACATACAAAAAGGCACGTTAAAAGAGATTCGTTTTTTAATTATATCAATAAGGCAGATTCTGTGATCGAAACTATGGAGAAAATAATGAAACCAACGTACACGGTGAGGCTTCGAACAAAAATGAGTCAATATCGTTGGCATTTTTCAAAAATCTATCATAGAATAATTGGAAAATGAAAATTGGAATCTACACATTACCTCTGAACTATAATTATGGAGGATTATTGCAGGCTTATGCGTTACAAACCGTCTTGGAGAGAATGGGGCATGAGGTTGTTGTAATAGACCGCCCTTATATTAAAAAAGTGAATATTTTTAACCATCCAAGGGAATTACTACGACGGTTAAAGGCTAAATACATTGGCAAAAAGAATATCAGGATATTCAATGAAGCATATGAACATAAAGTATATCCAGGGATAGAGGTTAATACGAGGAAATTTATCAATCAATATATACACCATATTACAATCGATAAGCCTAATCTATTATCAAAAAATAATTTCGATGCTATTGTTGTTGGTAGTGACCAAATTTGGAGGGCTGGCATATTAGGTAACAGCAAGAATAGATATAATTCTTTTTTAGAGTTTGCTAAAGACTGGGATTGCAAACGAATAGCATACGCACCTTCTTTTGGAGTAGATACATGGGAATATTCTGATGATGAAACTAAAGTATGCCAAAGGTTAATAAAAAGTTTTGATGCTATTAGTGTTCGTGAGCAGTCGGGAATAAAATTGTGTAAAGAGCATTTATATGTGGACGCTAAACGTGTATTGGATCCAACACTCTTATTAACAAAAGAAGACTATATTAAGTTACTTCATCAGTTTACGTTTTCTAATCAGCGTCAAGAGAAACTGATGGCATACATTCTTGATGAATCGGACTGGAAAATGCGTATAGTCAATACGTGCGCAACGCAGTTAAATATAAAGGCATTCAAAGTTAACTCTAAAGCAGATGATATATGGGCGCCTATCGAAGAACGTATTCAGCCCCCTGTAGAAGATTGGATTAGAGGTTTTAGAGATTCAGACTATATTGTAACCGACAGTTTCCATGCCTGCGTATTCTCTATTATCTTTGGAAAACCTTTTATTGTCATTGGAAACAAAAATAGAGGAATGGCACGTTTTACTTCCTTGCTTGAAATGTTTGGTCTTGAAGACAGATTAGTAGACAGTGACTTCAATGGCAAATTGCCCAAAAGTAGTATAGAAGATGCACAATTAAAACTAAAAATACTAAGTCAAGAATCCATTGCATGGCTAAAAGATGCGATTGAAAATTAAATCATAATAATGATGAATATAGCACTGTGTACAGATGACAGATATGCCAACCATTGCGCAATTTGCATTACATCTATTTTAGAAAATAACAAACTTGAAGACTGCCACATCTATGTGATGACAGAAGGATTGTTAGATGAAAATCTCAAGAAGTTTCATTATCTTGAAAAATACTATAAGAAGCCTGTAGAGGTGAAAGTTATAGATGGCAAAATATTTGAGGGACTTCAAGTGACAGGACGACTCCCCCGATCTATGTACTTCAGATTCATGCTTCCTGAGATTATCAATGACTCATCTGTCTTATATTTAGATTGCGATATAATTGTTAGACATTCTTTGAGGAATCTCTTTAATATAGATCTAACAAATTATGCTTGTGGAGTCGTAGAGGATCAATGTGGCGATGATGTTAGAATGCACAACAGGATTAATATGTTTTCTCGTTATTTCAATTCAGGAGTGTTATTGATGAATTTAGATTATTGGAGAAAATATGATATTGCAAAAAAATTAATTGATTATATTGCGAATGCAGGGTGGTTGATGTGTCCTGATCAAGATGCCTTAAACGTTGTACTTGAAGGGAAGGTTTTATACTTAGATTATACTTATAACTTTCAACAAGGATTTTATGGTGAGCTTACTTGGTTAAGAGCTGATAAGTGGGAAAATGTTGCTAAAGATAGATGTTCTCCTATTATTGTTCATTATACATCTGGAGAGAAGCCATGGCATACTGATTGTGTTCATCCATTAAAGAGAGATTATGACAAATATATGATGTTACATGATTGTCTGTATGAGAAAAAAAATCCTGGTCACTCTTGTGTGTTTTATATAGTAGAGAAAATAGTCGCTTATTTACGTAAAATGTATCAGAATTTTAGGAAACGGAACGGAATGATTGTTAATAAAAACTAATTTTCAAATGAAAGACCCCAAAGTTAAAATATTTGTTGCTGCACATAAGCCAGCAGAATTATTAGGAGATGAATGCTATCAATTTATACATGTAGGAGCTTCATTACATCCAAATATAGCTATAAATAATGCCGTAAAAGACAACGACAATATCGATAATATTTCAAATAGGAATGGTATTTATTGTGAACTTACAGGATTATACCATATATGGAAGAATATTCATAATGTTGATTATGTTGGCTTGGTTCACTACAGAAGATACTTGGCGCACAAAAAAGTTGCATTGAATCCTCATAAAGTTATTTTATCGGAGCAAGAAATAGTCGAGTATATGAAACATTATGATGTGATAGTTAGTAATAAATCCAAAAAACAAGGTGAGCGTAGTGGCTATTTTAGAATAAAAGAAGATATTCCAGAATTTTGCTTTTATCGATTTGTTAAACCTGCCATAATACAACTTTATCCTGAATATCTTGAAGAATTTGAAAAAGAATTTTATATTAATCGATTGTGTGCAGGCAATATTATAATTTGTAGTAAACAATTATTTGATGATTATTGTGAATGGCTGTTTAATATACTATTTTTAGTTGAAAAACAATTGGATGAAAGCTCATTTGGGATTGCTCCACGAGAATTGGGATATTTTTCTGAATATTTAATGAATGTGTGGATACGTAAAAACAAACTTAACGTACTTTATAAGCCTGTATTGTTTATAGAAGATACAAGTAAATGGACGCGAAAGTTACGCTTATTTATGAATCTTTGTGGACTAGAAAAATTCTCTTCATTATTAGATAATATTTATTTTAAGGTAAAGACTAAATGAATAAAGCAACCCCTCTCGTCTCTGTTATTATTCCTATATATCAGGCAGACAAGACACTATGTAAGGCTTTGGATAGTGTATTAGGTCAGACTCTTACCGAGTTTGAGGTTATCCTGATAGATGATGGGAGTACAGATAATTCAGGATATATTTGTGATGAATATGTACGCAAGGACAAGCGGGTAAAGGTTGTTCATCAATGCAACAAGGGTGTTTCTGCCGCACGACAATGCGGTATAGAACGTGCAAGAGGTGAGTATTCCATACATGTGGATCCTGATGATTGGGTAGAACCAGAGATGTTGCAAGAACTTTATAGGTGTGCCAAAAGACATGATACAGATATGGTGATTTGTGATTTCTATATTAATAGTCCTGTTAAGCAAAGCTATATTAGGCAGAAACCGTCATCATTGGAAAGTAGGGTTGTACTTAAAGAAATATTTGATCATCTTATGGGATCTTGCTGTAATAAACTCATTAGAACAGCATGCTATCGTAAATATAATATTTCGTTTCCAAATGAAGTGTCGTTTTGTGAAGATGAATATGTTATTTGTTCACTTCTTAAGCATGATATCAAAGTGGATTATTTACCCAAAGCTTTTTATCATTATGTCAAAGATTCTGCGCAAGGCTCTCTTTCCAAACACTATAACAAGAATTCACTTCACAAAGATTTGCAATTAAGAGAACTTTATGCAACTCTTTTACAAGGAACTGGTGTTGAAGAGCATGCTTATCAACGTAAATCTGCTGCCATGGTTTCAAGAGCCTTCATTTTTGGTAAAGAAGTATTTACTTCTGCAGAGTTTCATGAAATATTTTATAGGTACAAAAATATTATTTTGGCTTCGCCATATTCTCTTTTTGAAAAGATACTTTTGTATGTCTCGATGCTTGGTTTTTATCAACCAACCATAAAAATAGTATCTGCTCTTATTCATTTCAAGCATAAACTTTTGTCGTGATGGTTGTTCTTTTTGCTTTATTTTATTTGTTTTGCTTTGTACTGGTTATTCAGAATAAAGTAAAATACCAGCATAAGGTTCTGATTTTGGCTCTGTGTGTACTTACATACGCCATTGGTGTCCGGACGGCATGGCCAGATGAGTTGGTGTATCAGATGGCTTTTGATATGGCACCACTGCCATGGGATTTCTCTTTCAATGCGAAACCATTTGGCTATGCCGAATCGGGATATTGGTTTTTGGCATCATGTGTCAAGGCAATAGTTGATAATAGTCGATTTTATCTGTTCGTCATGGGTGGGCTATCCATGTTTTTGTTGTATAAGAATCTGCAAAGATATTCTGTGTTTGCTTTGATTGGGCTTTGTGTCTATATAGGTCGCTTTTTGCTTAATCGAGATTTTATACAGATGCGTTCTTCGTTAGCAATATTATTGGTTGTGCTTGGGGTAGACCTTATCAAAGAACGAAAGATGTGGCATTATCTCTTGTTGGTTTTTGTGGCTTACCAGTTCCATCATATGGCTATTATCGGCTTACCACTTTATTTCCTTTGTCTGTTAAAATTGAAAAAGAGCCACATCGTTATTGGATTGGTTCTGGCTTTTATTGTTTCTCAGGTAATGTTCTCTTCAATTGCCAATTTTGTTGAGGCGTATAGTGAAGACTTGCAATATTCTACTTATACAGAGGGAATGTATGTGGATGAAGCGAAAGGACTTGCAAATCCTATGATTTATTTTCAAGTTGGCATTTTGTTGATGTTTACATTTATGGAGGATAGGTTACGATGCTTTTCATCGTATTATGATGTATACCGCACGGGGTATTTTTATTCCACATTGTTTCTTATCATTTTCTGCAATTATACAGCTCTTTCTGGTCGCACCTCAACGATGTTTGCCACCCTGGAAATCTTTATGCTCCCACTTATGGCAAAATCTCTTTCTATGAAATGGCGTATGATTTTTTTACTGGCTTGTGGAGTTGTGTTTGTCTATTTCTTCCATGATAAGTATAGCAGTGCCATGATAATGATGAGAGGTGAACAAATATTGCAGCAATTATAGGCATTGTTTTTTTCGAAAAAATAAACTTATGAAGATATTTATTGTCTGTAGCAGATTGTCGTATGGGGGTGCTGAGCGTGTGGGCGTAATGCTCGCTAATGGCTTGTCCGTTTCTCATAGCGTATATCTCATATCTAATACTTTGGAAGAGCCAACGTATGAGATAGAGAGTAGTGTACAGCTCTTGCCTTTATTTTCAAGTATATCTTCTAAAATTGAGAAGTGGGCAAGCACGTTGCCAAATATTCGTAAATACGCCAAAACTTATCGACCGGATGTAATTATTGGTATTATGGAAACATGCAGCTTGGTTGCGAAATTGGCTACGATAGGATTGAATATTCCTGTTATCATGACTGAGCATAATGCCTTTGAAAGACCCCAAAATACACCTCTTACTAAATGGCAGATTATAACGAAATTCTATATAAATAAATTATATTGTTGTGTAACAATACTAACAGAGGCTGATAAAGAGTTCATAGGATTGCGTTTAAAGAATACGGTAGTTATGCCTAATCCTCTTTTCCTAACCCCTATTATTAACTTACCTGTAAAAGACAAGATTGTATTGGCTGCAGGAAGAATTGATGACTGGCATTATAAAGGTTTTGACATCTTGTTAAAGGCTTGGGGAACAATAGCCAAACAATATCCTGATTGGACTTTGGAAATTGCTGGAGAAGGGAAAAAAGAAGATTTAGAGTTGTTGCAGGATATTGTTCGGAAATCAGAAGTTGAAAATCAAGTAAAATTCTTGGGATATCAAAAAAATATTGTTGATAGATACAAGCAATCGGCTATCCTTGTTTTAAGTAGTAGATACGAGGGCTTTGGATTGGTTCTCATTGAAGCTATGTCTCAGGGATGTGCTTGTGTGGCTTGCGATTTCAAAGGGCGGCAACGGGAGATTATTCGTAATGATTCTGAAGGGTTAATTTGTGTTCCAAACGATGTGGATGCATTAGCTTTAGCAATCAAAAAAATGATAGGTGATGATATTTATCGACAAAAAGTTCAAGAAGCTGCCATTGAGCGTTCTAAATATTATACAATGGATAAGACGATAAAAAGATGGGAGGAATTGTTGAAAAAAGTAGTTAAACATTTTTAGACAAACACTATATAATATCTTATGATACGAATTCACATCTTAGGCGACTTTGTTTCTATCGGTGAGGGAATTAAGGCCGTATAAAATAATACTGCGGTATCGGAGAATATGGTGGAATCTTTCCGCCAATCATTTCTCGTAGCCTAACTACTTAAAGCATATATAGGTTTTTTATTTAATCACGCAACAATTTTATTGATAATACACATTTCTAATAAAAAAAGATATAATTATAACAGAGCATTTAATTAGATTTAGAATGAAAATAAAAGAGACATTATTTTATAACAACTTAAAGCGTTGTTATTTCCGTATGAGAGCCTTTCTTATACCCAAAAGGATGTATGCACATATTAAATATTATGTCCTGTATCATACGAAATTAAGTATTGATAACCCACAAACGTTTGACGAGAAAATTTGGTGGTTGAAACTTCATTATTTCAATCCTCTTATGACCATTTGTACGGATAAATATTTGGTAAGAAAATATGTTGAGAAATGTGGCTTACGCGATATCTTAAATGAGTGTTATGCGAGTTTTACAAGTGTAGATGATATAGACATAGAAAAGCTACCGAATGAATTCTTTTTGAAGTGCAATCATCTTTCAGGTGGGAATATAATTTGTACGAAAGATAATTTCGATAAAGAAAAAATAAAAAAAATATTTAGACCTTTACTTCGTAATAACTTTTATTATTATGGTTTTGAATATAATTATAAGTATATAAAGCCTCAAATCGTAATTGAAAAAATCTTAAGACCACTTGACGGAGGCTCTCTTTTGGATTATAAATTTATGTGCTTTGCTGGCGTTCCAAAACTTTTATTCTTAGATATTGGCGCTTGTGACAAAGACGGAGGACATTCAGAGCATTATTATAGAAATGTGTATGATATGCAATTTAATTTGCTTGAAATAAAAGAAACTCGTGAAAACTTTCTTGATAATTCAATTAAAAAGCCCAAGAATTTTGATTATATGGTAGAATGTGCAAAAATTCTTTCAAAGCCATTTCCTCACTGTAGAGTTGATTTGTATAATGTAGATGGAAAAGTGTATTTTGGAGAAATTACGTTTTTTCATGGGTCTGGTTATAATCATATTGAACCGCATAAGGCGGATTTGGAAATTGGAAGTTGGATACCTTTAGATAAAAGTTATCATATAAAATATGGGTTGGAAGAAGTTGAAAAAGCATTCTTAAAACTTACTTCGTAATATATAATAAATAGGTGAATTTGTTGTAGTAAATTCTGATACGGATATAAAAATAAACCGCATACATCCATGCTTGTCCGCTGAAAAAAACAATCTCTTACAATAATGTGTGTGTAGCATCGGAGTTTCACGGACTGCCACAGAATATTAAAAATCCGTGTATATCTGTGTTTATCCGTTGCAAAAATAAATTGATGTGCTTTTAAGTACTTGCTTTTTACAACATGCCCCTTGTTACAGTTTTTACTTCCACATATAATCGTGCTTATTCATTGCCAAGATTGTATGAGAGTTTAATACACCAGACCTACACAGATTTTGAATGGTTGGTTATTGACGACGGCAGTATAGACGATACAAAAAGATTGGTACAGCAGTGGGCACAGGAGCAGAAGATAACGATACGGTATTATTATCAAGCGAATGGTGGCAAGCACAGAGCAATCAATCGTGGAGTAGAGCTGGCACATGGTGAGTTGTTCTTTATCATTGATAGTGATGACTACCTTCCCACCGACAGCCTTGCTGTGTTGGTTGACTATTATCAGCAAATAAAAGACAACAACAGGTTTGCTGGCGTTGCAGGTATGCGGACATACTCTCATGGCGAACGGATTTGTAAACGATTCACTACCGATGTATTGGATGATGACAGTGTAACGTTTCGGCAGAAACATAAAATGCGTGGCGATATTGCCGAAGCTTTCAAGACGGATGTACTGCGTAAGTATCCTTTTCCAGAATTTATTGGCGAGAAGTTCGTTACCGAGGATGTGGTGTTTAATGAGATAGCCAAAACGTATTTGTTGAGACATTTTAATGCCAACATTTATATTTGCCAGTATTTAGAGGACGGATTATCACATCATCTTCGACAGCTACATCGCCAGTCGCCACAAGGAACCATGCTGTATTATTCGCATCAGATATGTGATGAACGCTTTGGTGTGCAGCGACATGTGCTTGATGCCATTAGCTTTTGGAGATACCTTGTTTGTTATCATGGCAAGAAGCCGCGGCTTCCTTGGTGGTGCTACCTACTTAAACCTGTTGGTTACCTTTTCTACCTGTACGATGTTCTGAAGCGACAGAAGGCTGAGGAGGATTAACCCCGTGCTTGCCTGTTGTTATACTGTATGTCGCATCGGAGTTTCACGGACTGACACGGAATAATATAAAATCAGTGAATTTCCGTGCCTATCCGTTGCGAAAAGAATACTTATCTGTTTCAATAGAGTGTTTAGCATCGGAGTTTTACGGATTGACACGGAAAAAATTAATCCGAGTGGATCCGTGTTTGTCCGTTACAAAAATACCTATCCGTTGCGTAAATAAGAATCTAAAAATCTGGTTATATGCTACTTTATAGGGACATAACAGATAAAATAATTGAGGCTTTTTATGAGGTTTGTCATAACTTGGCAATCGAGTATGCCGAAAAGGTGTACGAACGCGCATTCGTTTATGAATTGAAGCAACGAGGATTACTTGTTGCTGAACAAGTGCCGTTGCAGGTGACCTATAAAGAAAAGTTGATTGTTGGTGACTTTGTGGCAGACATAATCGTAAACGATGTGATTATTTTGGAGCTAAAGGCGGTGACAACTATTACTAACGAGCATGTGGCACAACTTATCAACTATCTCACAACAACTAAAAAGCAAGTTGGTTTTGTGTTTAATTTCTGTGGTGATAGAAAATTTGTTAGGCGTATAGGTCCAGTGGTTTGTGATTTTGATCATCGGATTAACAGGGAATAAGATAAATCCGTGTACTTCCGTGCCTATCCGTTACAAAAATAGTTAAGCATCGGAGTTTCACGGATTGACACAGAATATTATAAAATCCGTGAATTTCCGTGCCTATCCGTTGCAAAAAGAATACTTGTCCGTTGCAATAAAGAGTGTTAAGCATCGGAGTTTCTCGGACTGACACGGAATATTATAAAATCCGTGAATTTCCGTGTTCATCCGTTGCAAAAAAAATATCAATCCGTTGCGAAAGCTACTTATAAAAGTGTGATAGCAATTTTATTAGAATCATGTTAGTAAATTCTTTCATTTTTTTGTTATTCTTTATAACCGTGTTGCTGTTGTACTTCTCCATTGCGGGACGGAAAAGTCAGTGGCAGAATATGTGTCTTCTTAATCGACAAGGTGCGGTGTTGTTTTCACAAATCATCGTTGACCATATCCGTCAGTCAATGAAAAAAGCAAGTCAATGAAAATTATATTTACTTTAGCTTCTTTGGGCAGTGGTGGCGCAGAACGTGTGGTAAGTCTGCTCTCTGGCGACTTTGTTGATAGAGGTCATCAGGTGGAGATAGTATGTTTGCGGTACAGTGACTATTATTATAAGGTGAACAAGCGAGTGAAGGTTGTAATGACCGCAAACGAAAAGTCTGCCAAGGGTACGGATGAACAAGTTACAAAAGAAGACACCAATGTAAGATTTGTAGAGAACCTACAAGGTATGAACAGACGAAGGGCTTGGCTGAGGAGGCATGTCTGCGAGGAAAAACCCGATGTAGTGATTGCCTTTACAGAAGGTGTCTACCTCTTTACCATATTGGCATTGCTTGGAACGCATACGCCCATCATATCCTCGGAGAGGATAGACCCACGCACACAACCGTTGGTGCGTCGATTGCTAAAGGTCTTTGTCTTGCCCTTTACGAATGTCTTTGTCGTACAAACACAAGCCATTAAGGATTACTTTCCGCATTGGATACGTAAAAAAACTCATATTGTTTTCAATCCCGTAAGGGAAGAAGCCCTTAAAGAGGTGGATAGTACAAAGGTGCATAAAACCAAGACCATCATCTCTGTGGCACGTCTCTATCCACAAAAACGGCATGAAGTATTGATAGGAGCGTTTGCCAAGATAGCCGCCAAGCATCAAGCATGGAGACTGGTCATTTATGGAGAGGGACCAGAACGAGGACGGCTTACCAATTATATTAATGAGATGGAAGGCATGGTGCCAGGATTGTCGAAGCGAATAATGCTGCCAGGTAAGACAGCGGAAGTGGTAGAACGACTCCGAGAAAGTGCTGTCTTTGCGCTGAGCAGCGACTCAGAAGGTATGAGCAATGCCATGATAGAGGCTGTGTGCGTGGGGCTGCCTATCGTGACGACACGGGTGTCGGGAGTTAAAGAACTGGTTCATGAGGGCGAAAATGGATATGTAGTGCCATGTGGGGACATTGACCAAATGGCAGAGAGTCTGGATAGCTTGTTAGACAACGAGTCTCTGCTCCAACAATTTGGGCAGAACAGCAGGAAGATGAGAGAACAATTCCGAATAGAAAACATAGCTGCACAATGGATGCAGATAATAGAAAATATAGTCAAATAAGGGCGGTTCTATAAATTAGCTTTGACAGATTGCGGAGCTATTTTTGGTTCAATTTACTTGTGAGTGAAGGAGTATAGCGAGCTATACGACTGAACGAACAAGTAAATTGAACCAAAAACGGAGCAAGCCGAATACAATCAAACTTGTTTGAATTGTTGAGGCGCAGCCTGTTTTATATAAAAAGAGACCGCAAGATGACAAAATGTAAAAAGACTAACATGTAAAAACTTTACGGCGGTAATTTATAAAACCGCTCATAACCTATCAAGATATGAAAATTCTTATAACGGGTGCGGCAGGTTTCATTGGCTCGAAGCTAATGTATGAACTTGCACAGCGAGGTGACTTTGTAGTGGGTGTTGATTGCATCAACGATTATTATGATGTCCGCATGAAGTATGGGCGTCTGCAAATGTGTGGTTTCAATGAATGTGACGTTTCTTGGCATCAGAATATCGTACAGAGTTCAAAATTTGATAACTGCTTGTTTGTGCGCATGGATATTGCAGACAAGGAAGCGATGGAACAACTGTTCTTGCGTTATCACTTCGATAAGGTGATAAACCTGGCGGCTCAAGCAGGGGTGAGATATTCCATACAAAATCCCTTTGCCTACCTGCACAGCAATCTTGTTGGCTTCCTGAATGTGTTGGAGTGTTGTAGGAACCATGAAGTAAGTCATTTGGTTTTTGCCTCTTCGAGTTCCGTGTACGGACTAAACGAGCATGTGCCATATCATGAGGACGACAAGGTAGACTCGCCAGTGAGCATGTACGCCGCCAGTAAGAAGTCTAACGAGCTGATGGCTTATGCGTATGGCAAATTGTACGGGTTCAGTGTAACGGGACTTAGGTATTTCACCGTTTACGGTCCTTGGGGACGCCCCGATATGTCGCCAATCTTGTTTGCCAATGCCATATCCAAAGGAGAGCCTATCAAGGTGTTCAACCATGGCGACATGATACGCGACTTTACCTACATCGATGATATTGTCAATGGAACGATACGGGTGATAGATTCTACTTTGAACGCAGAGGACTGTCCTCACCATGTGCCTTATAAAATTTATAACATAGGCTGTTCGCATCCCGTAAAACTCATGGATTTCATTGCGGAGATAGAGCAGGCATTGGGTAAGAAAGCCGAAAAAATATATTTGCCTATGCAGCCGGGAGATGTGTATCAGACCAATGCAGACACCACAAGGCTACAGACAGAGTTAGGTTATCAGCCGCATTTTAGTTTGCACGAAGGAATTGGCAAGTTTGTGGAATGGTATCAATCAGATCAAAATCCATTGAGAGATTAACTCGTTAACTCGTCAACTTGTCAACTTGTCAACTCGTTAACTTGTCAACTTGTCAACTTAATAACTTACCAACTCATTAACTTAAAAACTCAAATATGAACATAGCAATAGTAGGAACAGGATATGTAGGTTTGGTTAGTGGAACCTGTTTTGCAGAAATGGGTGCCAACGTAACCTGCGTAGATGTAGATCAAAAGAAAGTAGACATGCTTTTGAAGGGCATTGTACCCATTTACGAGCCGGGCTTGGATGAAATGGTGCAGAGAAATGTAAAAGAAGGAAGACTACATTTCACCACAGATTTAACATCTGTATTGGATGATGTAGAGGTAGTGTTTTCTGCCGTAGGTACACCTCCAGACGAAGATGGAAGTGCAGACCTTCATTATGTGTTGCAAGTGGCGCATACCGTTGGAGCCAACATCAGTAAATACACCGTGTTGGTGACCAAGTCTACCGTTCCTGTCGGAACTGCCAAGAAAGTCAAGGCCGCTATACAGGAAGAACTGGACAAACGTGGTGTGGATATACCCTTTGATGTGGCAAGCAATCCCGAGTTTCTGAAAGAGGGAGCAGCCATCAAGGACTTTATGAGTCCTGACCGCGTCGTCGTAGGAGTGGAAAGCGACAGAGCCAAAGAACTGTTAGTGAAGCTGTACCGTCCATTTATGATGAATAATTTTCGTGTTATCTTTACAGACATACCTTCTGCGGAGATGATTAAATACGCAGCCAATTCAATGCTCGCCACTCGTATCAGCTTTATGAACGATATCGCCAACTTATGTGAGCTGATTGGTGCTGACGTCAATATGGTTCGCAAAGGAATAGGTGCTGATACACGCATTGGAAATAAATTCTTGTATCCAGGTTGTGGATATGGAGGAAGTTGTTTTCCAAAAGATGTGAAAGCACTGATAAAGACAGCAGAGAAGAATGGTTACGACATGAAAGTGCTAAAGGCGGTAGAGGCTGTGAACGCATCGCAGAAAGAAGTTGTTTTCAAGAAACTGAACAATTACTATCAAGGCAAGTTGAAAGGAAAAAAAATAGCAATATGGGGACTTTCCTTCAAGGCAGAGACAGACGATATGCGAGAGGCAACCTCGCTTGTAACAATTGAGTTGTTGAACCAGGCAGGTGCTAATATATGTGTCTTCGATCCCGTTGCAATGGAGGAATGCCAGCGTAGGGTAGGTGATGCCGTAGTTTACGCTACAGATATGTATGATGCCGTTCTTGATGCCGATGCACTGTTGGTGCTTACCGAATGGAAACAATTCCGTCTGCCAAGTTGGGGAGTTGTGAAGAAATCTATGAACACGCCTCTGGTTGTTGACGGAAGAAACATCTATGTTCCAAACGACATGAAGGCTCTCGGATTTGAGTATCACAGCATAGGAAGGAAGTAACTCAAGTTTTAGTTTTAGATTTGGTAATATTTGCTTAATGGACGCAAGAACCGTGCGTACCTATTTTAATACGGTTACGAATTCTTAGCTTGGTGATTCTTGGTTAAGGTATTTGTTAGTTTTTGTCGTGTTATTTTACCAAAAAACGACCATCTAAAATCTTCAAAATAGAAAAAATCAATAGGCAAACGCACAACAAAAATGGGCTAATTTTAACAAAATAAATGTCTTTTCAAACTGAAGCATTGATTTAATGCCCTTGGAAACACGCATTAGAGCTGTTATTAACATGTAATAACCGCATTAAAGCATGCAACTTGCAGGCTTGTTTCAATGCCTTTGCCGCAAAAAACTGATAAAATTAGGAATGAAAAGAGATGGTTTTGTTTTAACATGCTCAACATCAACAAATTACAAACATTGCTCAAATTTTGCGTATTTGCGACCAATTTTGCTGTTGGATGATTTCACGCGAGTTATGAGAGGCACTTTGTAAAGATAATTCAGTATTTATATTCCTTCAATATAACGTATTATAAATTTTACAAACACTGTTTTGTGAGTGTTTTTTGTAGTCACATCATTCTTTATATGAATGCACATTGGTAGTGCCTTTTCATAAAAACATTTTTCGAAATTCGAATAAATAGATAATCTCTCATGGAGAATCCCCGTGTTTTCTGTATTGATGCGCTCAAGGCATTTGCCATACTTGCTGTGATAACAGGCCATTTGTCGTCTTATTGTTACTATGGTTGGAATATTGAACCCAATCCCAGTAGTTTGGCGGCATTTGTGAGTTTGTTCCACATGCCTTTGTGTGTATATATCAAAGGCGTTGTATGCAATGCAGTTAGGATTTGTTTTTGGTAGATAATTATAAAGGTTAGGATAAAAAAATAAAAGAGCATGAGTAGGTTGAAGTTTTCTGTCATCATGTCGATTTATAAAAACGACAACCCTGAATATTTGCAGGTGGCTTTGGACAGCATCATTCGTCAAACGCTGGTGCCAGACGAGATTGTGCTGATAGCCGATGGTCCTGTACCACAAGCGTTAATAGATGTGGTGGAGAATACGAAAGCTCGGTTTGCGGGCTTGCATGCTTATTATCAGGATAAGAACAGAGGATTGGGTGGAGCGTTGCGCATTGCCGTGGAAAAGGCACAGCATGATTATCTTGCTCGCATGGACAGCGATGACATTTCGTTGCCCGACCGTTTTGAGAAGCAGATGAGAT
>ERZ1673752.2564-NODE-2564-length-19862-cov-11.831171_pt1 | contig 19862 bp, 23 predicted proteins | sample MGYA00580195_ERZ1673752 | MGnify/ENA primary metagenome ERZ1673752 (study PRJEB41218, sample SAMN15661744) | gut metagenome | host: Homo sapiens | place: Canada: London | collected 2015-08-20/2019-03-30 | study: EMG produced TPA metagenomics assembly of...
GGCCTGCCGCTTGCCGGTGCACATCGGCCCGAGAAAGGTTGCGAATTTGCCGTAAACTTTCGTAAAATCGGCCTGTTCTGCTGGGACGATGTGGGCATCATCCCCTACGAACGAAACAGGAGATCTTCAGCAAAAACGGGCAAGAACGCTTCTTGACATTCTCAGGACAAGAGCATTCTATCGTTATCCAGTGCTTCGCCTGCGCCGGATCTGAAGCGTTCGAGCAGGTCGTTGACGTCCATATGCGCGCGCTCCTCGCCGCTGACGTCCAGCAGGATCTGTCCGTTGTTCATCATCAGCGTCCGGTTGCCAAGCGCGAGCGCGGCGCGCATGTTGTGCGTCACCATCAGGCAGGTCAGCTTCTGCTCGGCTGCGATGCGCGTGGTCATGGCCAGAATTTTCTCGGCCGCGCCGGGGTCGAGCGCCGCGGTGTGCTCATCGAGCAGCAGGAGCTTCGGCTTGGCGATCGTCGCCATCAAAAGCGTCAGCGCCTGCCGCTGGCCGCCGGACAAAAGCCCCACCGGCTGCCGCAGGCGCTCCTCCAGACCCATATCCAGCTCCCGCAGCTGCGCGCGGAAGCATTCACAGTCCCGGCGGCTGATATGTCCAAGCCAGCCGCTTCGGCCGGCGGCCAGCGCCAGGTTTTCCTCGATCGTCATGCCCGGCGCGCTGCCGCGCATCGGATCCTGAAACAGCCTGCCGATGACCTTGGCCCGCCGGAACTCCGGCAGGAACGTCACGTCCTGCCCGTCCAGCAGAATTTCGCCGCTGTCCGTCAGGAAGCTGCCGCTGATCGCGCCGAACAGCGTGGACTTTCCCGCGCCGTTTGCGCCGATGATCGTAATAAAATCGCCGTCCGGCACGCTGAGCGACAACTCGTGCAGGGCGCATTTCTCGTTGACCGTTCCAGGATTGAAGGTCTTGGAGATCTTTTTCAGCTCCAGCATCTATCTCAGCCTGCCTTTCTCTGCATTCTGCGCCGGAGGACCGGCAGCTGCGTTTTGAGGTATGGGATCGAAATTGCCAGCACCACGATGACCGCCGACACCAGCTTCAGCATGAACGCCGGCATATCCAGCCGCAGCGCCACGGTATAGACCAGCCGGAAGATCACCGCGCCGAGCACCGCGCCCACCGCGCGCAGGAAGATCCCGCCGCGGCCAAGAACGGTACTGCCGATCAGAAGCGACGCCAGCGCGATGGTCACCATGCCCTGCCCGATGTTGATATCCGCCGCCTTCTGGTACTGCGCGAGCAGGCAGCCGGACAGCGCCGTGAAGCTGCCCGCGATGCACAGGCCGATGGTCGTGGTCACGGCGGGGTTGATGGAGGATGAGCGCACCATGTCGGGGTTGTTGCCGGTCGCGCGGATGGCAAGTCCCATGCGGGTTCGAAGGAAGAGCGTCAGGAACAGAACGATCAGTGCCACCGCTGCAAGCGCGGTCAGGAGCTTATACTGTCCGGCAAGCGCCGAATCGACCAGCGCCTCTTTCATGAGCGTAAAGACCGTCTGCATCTTGTTGAGGCTCAGAAGCGAAGCGCCGTCCATGATGGCGATGTTGATGGAATACAGCGCCGTATTGACGATGATCCCGGCAAGCAGACTGTTGACGCCCATGCGCGTCTGCAAGATGGACACGACCAGACCTGACACCAGCCCCGCGCCCATGGCCGCGAAGATCGCCAGCACCGGATGCCCCGCCATCGCCGTGACCGCGCCGGTCACGGCGCCCAGCGTGAAGCAGCCGTCCGTAGACAGGTCGCAGACATTCAGCATCGTATAGCTCAGATACAGCGCCAGTACCGTCACCGAGCATATAAGCCCCAGCTCCAACGCCGTCTGTATCAGCCCCAGAACACTCGATAGATCCATGATGGTTCCTCTTTCCGCATTTTTTGAAGGCCGCCCGGAGCCGGTCCCGGCTCCGGGCGCCATATCCGTTCAGTTCTTGATCAGGAGAAGCTTTCCGCCGTCGTCAGCGTGGTGATCTTGGTGCAGTACGGCTCAAAGGCCTTGGAGACTGCATCAAAGTCAAGGCCCAGCGCCTCGCAGGTCTCGGTATTGATGGCGGCCGTGCCGTTGTCAGCGGAAGGTCTGCTTCTCCGGCTCCTGGCCGAGGGTCTCGTCCGTCGGCTGCGAATCGTCCGACGTGGCGGCTTCCTGCGAGGTCTGGGATTCGGATGCGGTGTCCGCCGCGGCCTTCTGCCCGGCGGCGCAGGCCGCCGTCATCAGCAGGACGGCAAAGATCAGGATGGCTGCTGCGATTTTTTTCAGATTCAGGTTTTTCATGGTGTGTTCCTCCATTTTTGGCGTTTCGCCGTTTGATTTTCCGGGTGGCGGATGGAGGGGCCGCTGCCGACGGCCGAATTTTGGAGTATAAAAAAACAGCCCCTTATCCCAACATGGGACAAGAGCTGCACTCCTGCGATACCACCCAAATTGACGCTTGCGCGTCCGCTCGCTCATGCGTACCATCATACGCATCCCGGTGGATAACGGGTGGGCACCCGTCGGCTCCTACTTGCATCCGTCCGGATGGGTTCAGGCCGCCCTCAAAAGTCCATTCCCCTTACGCCGTTCCGCTGCACTCACACCGCCGGCAGCTCTCTGACGCCCGGTTTTGTAAGGGTACTCCTCTTTCTCAAAGGTTTCATTGGTATTTCGTTGTTGGCGCTATTATAGCCGCGCCCCACCGGGAAGTCAACCGTCAATTTGAATGAAAACCCCTACCGGCAGGCCGTCAATTTTTGCATCTGTTTTTTGCAAACCCCACGCGCTGCAGCTGCGGCGCGTGGGGTTGGTTTCTGTTTTACAGCTCCTGATAGACCGCTCTTGCGCCGCCGATGTATTTCGGGCGCGTGCGGGCGCAGAGGATGTTGGCCTCGCCGATCTTTTTGACGGACAGGCGGACCGGGATCGCGACCCGGCGCAGGTGCATACCGATGAGCGTGCCGCCAATGTCGATACCGGCATCGGCCACGATGGTCTCGACCAGAACGGGATCCTTGAAATTCGCCCACGCGGTCATGGCGAACGAGCCACCCGCATGCAGCTGCGGAATGGCGTTGACGATCTCAAAGCCGTGGCTCTCAGCCACATCGCGCTCGATAACGAGCGCGCGGTTCAGATGCTCGCAGCACTGCACGGCAAGCTCCACGCCCTGCGCCTGCAGAATGGGATAGATGCCCGCAAACGCGGCCTGCGCCGCCTCCAGACTCGAGCCCTTGCCGATGCGCGCGCCGACCATCTCGCTCGACGAGCAGCCGACAACAAAAATCTTTCCCGGCTTCAGCTTTGCAGCGTCCAGCAGCTCAGTAACAGCCTGTCTGGCCTGTGCGGTAATTTCTTCGTACATGATTTATTCACCCTTCCAGAATGCTTTATGGATCTCCGGAACGTGGGACAGCGCGGTGTAGAGCAGGACGGACAGGATGATGCCCACAGCGGCCTGCACAAGGTTATTGGGGATGGACGACGCGGCGGCAAGACCCTTGCCGAGGATCAGCGCCTTATAGCCGAAGTAGCCCAGCACCATGATTGCCTCGGACGGCAGCTCGATGAGCGCGAGCTTCCAGAACGGGACCTTCTCGCCCTTCTTGAGCAGCGGCCGGAGCAGCAGCGCCGCAACGAGCGCCACAAGTCCCTTGATGAGGAACGTGCCGGGGACATAATGACCGTAACCGGCCAGCAGATCGGCAAGACCGCTGCCGATCCCGGCGGCAAAGAAGCCGTACCACGGGCCGAGCACCAGACCTGCAAGCAGGCACATGCCTTCGCCGATATTCGTGTAGCCGGCGACCGTCGGGAACTGAATGATCATCGTTGCCACGCAGCACATGGCGGCAAACATCGCGCTCAGAACCAGCTTTCGGATCGTTTCGTTTTTCATATCTCGGTCCTCCGATTGGATTGGATGCCTTGATTATATCCGATTCTGATTCTATTGTAAGATGCAAAAATGGTTATTTTTTTAATACCAGTTGGAATCAAGCCGCCCAGAGCTGCTTGCGCACCTCCGGCACGCGGCTGAGGGCGAGATACAAACTGGACGCCAGCACGATCCCGATGGCTGCCTGCAGAAGATTGTTCGGCACCGAAGCGGCTGCCGCCGCAGGCTCCTGCAGAAGAACCGTCTCAAAGGCATAATAGCCGAGGACCATGACCGCCTCCGCCGGAAGCTGCACAAGAAGCACGCCCGCCGGCTCCCGAAGCTTCCCGTTCGCCCGCGTCAGCCGGAAGCACTGCGCCGCCGTCAGCGCGACGAGCGCCTTGATGACGAGCGTCGCGGGCACATAGACGCCGTAGCCCGCCAGCAGATCGGCAAGACCGCTGCCGAGTCCGGCTGCCGCCATCCCGTACCACGGCCCCAGCACCAGCCCGGAAAGCAGACACATGCCTTCGCCGACATTGAGATAGCCGGTCGCAATCGGGATCTGGACGACAAGCGTCGCCACACAGCACAGCGCCGCGAACATTGCGCTCAGCACCAGCTTCCGGATGGTTTCTTTTTTCATAGCAGACACCCCTCTTTCTTGGATGTCCCTATTGTAGCGTCCGCTGGTCTTGCGAAAAAGGCGCAGAAATGCAGATTTTTTCGGGCGCAGATTTTACCTGTATTTGAGATTCCGGCCGAACCGCGCAGACAGATTTAACCTTCCCCGCATCAAAAGAACTTCCCTCGTTCCCTCTCTTTATACCAGACCTGACGGATAAAATCAACCGCTTTACCTGCAAACCAGCCGATAAAACGCACAAAAGCAGCCTGCCGCAAAAGCGGCAGGCCGTACACGTTTATTGCAGCAGCGCTTCATATGGCACCTGCAGTGCCTCGTGCAGCGCTTTGAGTTCATCCGGGTAGATGCTGCGCTGACCGCATTCGATCTTCGCAAGCGCGCTGCGCGTCAGATCACAGCCCGCGAGCTGCACCTTCGCCGCAAGCTGCTCCTGCGTCAGCCCTTTCGCCAGCCGGAGCGCCCGAACCGCCGCGCCGACCATCTTGCTGTATTCCAAATCCGTATCACAGCACCGCCCTTGCACTATTTTCGTGCATTTCCGGTGTTAATTTTATGCGATTATTTCGTTATAATTGCACCATATCAGTGCAAACGCAAAATAAACTTTCGGGGCCTGTTTTATGATACAGAATACAGCAGATCTGCCGGACCGGCAATTATTAGAGCAACTGGAAACACAGCTTCAATTTGAAGCTTTTACACACGAGCGCATACTGACCCCCACGCAAGCAGAATCTATCATTCATACGCGCTGCTATCAGGCATTGTGCAGCATCCGGAATATTCTAAGCGATGAACGCCTTGACGATGCCACCTGCTTTGAACAAATCGAACGGATCCTTGAAGTCTTTGAACAGCTCGGCTCCGACGGCGGCTCCCGCCATGATTTCTAATCAAGCCCCAGTCAATACACAAACAGCCCCGCAGGCACTGCCTGCGGGGCTGTTTGTGTTTACTGTACCTGCCCCTCGAAGATCACTTTTTCCACGTGGAACATGTCGTCGATCAGGATCAGGTTGGCGATCTTGCCTTTTTCGATGGAGCCGTAGCGGTCGTCGATGCCGAGCATTCTCGCCGGGTTCAGGGACGCATATTTGACTGCCTGACAAATGCCGCAGCCGGTATGCGCCATCATATTGCGGCAGGCGACATTCAGCGTCATCATGCTGCCGATGATCTCGCCGGTGATGCAGTAGCCGAGATCCGCGGCCTTTTCGCCGCCCATGATGGGGCCTTCCGGCTTTTCGCAGTTCTCGGGATAATGGTCCGTGACGAGAATGACCTTGTTCGGCCCCTTGATCTTTGCCACGAGGCGCAGCATATGCGGCTTGACATGGATGCCCATGGAGTCGCAGATGAGCTCGCAGTAGAAATCATCGTCATACAGTGCGGCCTCATCCGGGCCGACGTCGCGGATCCCCACATTGCTGGGGATGATGGGGTTATTGACGCCGGTCGCGTTGCCGTGATGCGTCTGGCTGCACAGGCCGTATTTTTTCAGCGCGTAGGCCTGCCACGGCTTGCACTCCGTATGCGCCATGGAGAACTTTACGGAGGGCTTCACGTGCTTTGCATAGGCGCAGAAGCGCTCGATGCCCTCGCGCTCCGGGCCGACGCACCAGACCATGACGTCCTGCCCGGCATAATCGACCAGCTCCCGCATGAGCGTCTCATCGATCGCGTCCTTCCACTGGCCGTTTTTGGCGTTGCTGCCGTACTTCGGGTTCAGATACGGGCCTTCCATATAAAAGCCCATCATGGAGCGGCCGACCGCGTCGCGCTCGGCGCTGCGGAAATTATCGAATCCGCGCTTGAAATCCTCCATGGAATCCGTCTGATACATGGTGGGCAGAATGGTCGTCGTGCCCTGTTTGAAGTGCATCTCGGCCGCCTTGTGCGGATCGTCGCGGAAGAAGGTCATATTGCCGCCGTGCGCGTGGATGTCGATAAGGCCGGGCGCGATATACTTGCCGCCGGCGTCAAGGACCTCCGCATCCGCAGGGACCGCAACATGCCCGGCGGCTCCGAAGTCAACGATCGTATCGCCGTCACAGACCACGACGCCGTCCCAGATGAGGCTCTCCGCAAGGACGAGCTTTGCGTTTTTGATTACAAGCATCTCAGCCCTCGACTTTCTTTGCGTACCACGTGCAGTTGCCCCTGCAGGTGCCGTCCTCGTTGTATTCGGGCTGGAATTTCAGCTCGATCCCATACTTGGCGGCGCATTCGCCGTACAGTGCTTCGCAGTGGTCGCAGTAGGTCAGCTTACCGTGATGCGGCTCCTGTCCTTTTTCACGGACGTCGCCGACGGAGGTACAATTGCGGATCGCGCCGTGGAACACGCCCTCGTCGTCGATGTACGCGTCATAGTCGATCTTCTCGCGGGCCAGCGTACCGGGGTTGACGCCGTCGCCGCCCCAATAGTGCAGACAGCCGAGCACGCCTTCCGTGCGGATGAAATTATCCAGATGGTTGCAGTATTCGACCGAGATCGTGTGGAACAGGTCTGCCAGATCGTCCACACCGAACTTATCCTCGACATAGCCGAAGGTCTTGTTATAGCAGCGGATATAATCTCTGATCGTCACCTCTCAGCCCTCCTTTCTGGTGAACCGGAACTCCAGCTTGCCGACCGTGGAGAACCGAAGCAGCTCAAAGCCGTAGCCGAAAAACGCCGCGACATCGCCGTAGATCACTTCATAGGATCTGTAGTAGTGTTCGTTCTTGTCGGCGATCCCGTAGGGCATGTCGCTGAAATGGTGCTGCCAGATATAATCCGGACATTCCAGAATTTCAACTGTCACCGAGTTCCCGTCGACCGCAGTTTCGACCTTGCCCTCGTCGGATTCGATGATGTCATGGAAGTAGTCCGCGATGGCCTGCGGGCCTGCCTCAAAGGTATCCTTCAGGAGGGGCTTATACACTTCTTCGGCAAGATAATGCCAGTAGGTCTTCAGCTCTTCATAGCCGTATTTTCTTTCAAACCAGTTATAAATGATGTTATAACCGCCGTACCACTCTCTGATTGCAGCCATGATGCGCCTCCGTTTACCGGTACTGTCTGTCGGAATCGTAATGGATAGGCTCTGCGAACATCTTGGAGATATAGACCTCGCAGTCGCAGAGCTGCACAACGGAATCGGGGATCAGCGGGGAGACCGGCGCAAAGCAGACCAGCCGGGAAACGAGCTTCTCCCACGTGATATCCGTGTTGCCGATCAGGAAGTTGTGGAACTCAAAGATATGCTTCGCGTTGACAAACTCACGCGGGCCGATGGTAGCCGCGCGCGGCGGGACCATTGCAACGTCGCCGACCATGCCAAAGCTTGCGTGCAGGGAGTTCTGCGCAAGCGTCAGGATGTGCAGATCAGAGATCCTGGCGCCCATCTTCGTCCATTCCTCGACCGTGGGGACCTCGCCGTCATGCACGCCAAACTGCGGCACAGCATCAATGAAGGACGCGTGGCCGGACCAGCCGCAGGCAGAATAGATGATGTCCGCCTCGCCGGCGTCCTGGATCATCCTGGAGTAGTCGCCGATGTTCTCATTGGTCGGATAGTGGATATTCTCCATCTTCGGGCGCAGCTCCGGACGCAGCTCATTATAGAAGAAGCGGAAGAATGCGCTGGTGAAGCCCGCGGGATAGTCGGGCGGCGCAATGATGCCGTCTTCGTTCGCCCACTCGTCCTGCGTGAAGATGATCAGATTGCGGCAGCTGACATTGGTTGCGTTGCAGAGGTATGCAACTCTCTTATAAATACCGGCGGGGTTCGGCAGGATCATGACGCAGGGTTCGTCCTTCTCGTCGCTGTCCTTGATGCGCTTGTACATATCCGTCAGCCATGCGTACCAGATAAATTCGTCGTCGACGATCTGCAGCTTCCAGTTGGGGCGGGTCTTGTTGAGGTTCAGATAATCCTCGGGGCCCGTTCTTCTGACCTTGTCCAGAATTTCCACATCACGGAACGGAACATCGGGATGGGGCTTGAACTTGAAGTTTTCACAGAAATTGCTCATTGCTTTTTCCTCCATACTGCAAAATATTGTACTTTTTTATACGGAACTGGTTTTGCGATAATTTGCGAAGCTGGAATAACCGATGACGATGACCATGATCAGGCCCTGAATGACCTGCTGCCAATAGCCGGAGATACCGAGCACGCTCAGCGTATTGGTCAGAACGCCCATGATCAGAAGTCCGAGGAAGCTCATGGGGATATTGCCCACGCCGCCGGCGGTACTCGTACCGCCGATGATCACCGCGCCGATGACCGTCAGGTTCAGATTGTCGCCCGCGATCGCCGTTGCAGACTGCAGGCGGACCGTGGTCAGCACACCGGCAAAGCCCGCTGAGGCGCAGACGATCACGAACGACATGATCTTATAGAAATCGACGCGGATACCGGAGTTCTTTGCCACCTCATAGTTGCCGCCGGTCGCATAGATATTGCGGCCGAAGCGCGTGAACTTCAGATGGTAGGCACAGATCAGGCCGACAAGGATGAAAATGTACGGGAAAATGGAGAATCCGGCGATACGAAGGTTGCTCATCGCAACAACGACCGCATTCCCGCCCAGCGCCGTCGGCTGCCCCTGCGAGATGACCTGCCCGATGCCCTTGACGATGTAGCTTGAGCCGAGCGTGGCAATGAAGGACGGCATGCCCATTTTGTTGACAAGAATGCCGTCAAACAGGCCGAACAGCGCGCCGACAAGCAGCGTGATGAGCAGCGCCGGGACAAAGCCCCACAGATTGCACAGCTTTGCAAAGATAATGCCGCAGGTAGTCAGGACCGCGCCGACGGAGAGGTCAAACTCGCCGCACAGCAGAGAATAGGTCATGCCGAAGCCGACGATGCCCTGAATGGATACCTGCAGCATGAGGTTCTGCAGATTTCCCTTCTCCAGCGTCTTGCCGCCGGTCAGGATGGCGGCGATAAGGATGATCACGAGCAGGATCGGCAGGGACTTATATTCTTTCAGCAATCGGATTGCCCTTGTTTTCCTCATTTCGATTTACCTCCTGCGCGCTTTACTCTCAGATACACGTCCAACGCAACAGCGCCCACCAGAACCACGCCCTGAATGATCGTCTGCGTATAGGCGTCCAGCCCGGCAAGATCCATCAGGTTTTTCATGATGGTGTAGGCATACACGCCGACCACGGCCCGCCATGTGCTGCCGAAGCCGCCGGCCATGGAATAGCCGCCGATGACAAGGCCGCACACCGCATCCATCTCATAGTTATCGCCGGAGAGCGCCTTGATCGTGCCGGTACGGGCTGCGAGCAGGATGCCTGCGACAGCCGCGCAGAGGCCGGAGATGATAAAACAGACGAGGCGCGTCTTCTGCACGCTGATACCGGCGAGGCGGGAGGCCTCCGGATTGATGCCGACGAGCGTGACCTGACGGCCGAACTTCATCTTGGAAAGCACGATCCCCAGCGCGACCGCCGTGATCAGCATGAACCACATCAGATTCGGCAGGCCGAGCGTGCTGCCCTTGCCCAGAGCAAGGAACCAGTCGGCGCAGCCGGTCGTCCGGAAGGACTGGTTGCCGGAGAAGGCCTGCGCCATACCGCGGTAGACCATTTTCAGGCTGAACGTCAGCATCATGATCTCCATGGCGCGTGCTTTTGTGATATACACGATGCCCATGTTGAGCAGGCTGATCGCAACACAGACCGCGACCGCAAGCAGCACAGCGCCGCCTGCGCCGATCTTCTCCTGAAATGTGACGGAGATCAGCGCGCTGATGGCCATATTGATGCCGACCGTCAGGTCGATACAGCCGGAGATCAGCACGAAGCCCATGCCGATCGCAAGGATCGTCAGCACCGCGCCCTGCTTCAGAATGTTCAGCATGTTGACGGAGGAGAAGAAGATCTCCCGCCTGAACAGGCCCAGCAGGATCATCAGGATGCACACGCCGACGCAGGCGTATTCCGGCAGGATGGCCAGCAGCTTTTTCGTTTTCAGGCTTTTCGTTTTCATTGCGCCACCTCCTGCTTTTTCAGGATCGTCTGCATCACGTTTTCCGCCGTGATCTCGTCCCCTACCAGCGTGCCCTTGTGCTCGCCTCCATAAATGACCATGACGCGGTCGGACATTCCAAGCAGCTCCGGCAGTTCCGACGAGATCATGATGATGGATTTGCCCTGCGCGATCATTTCATTCATCAGGTGGTAGATCTCCACTTTGGCGCCGATATCGATGCCGCGGGTCGGCTCGTCCAAAATGATGATATCGGAATTTGCGAACATCCACTTGGCCAGAACGACCTTCTGCTGGTTGCCGCCGGACAGATTGACGGCCTTCTGCTCCGAAGAGGGCGTTTTGATCGCCAGTTTCCGGATATACTCGTTACAGACGCTCTTTTCGTCCTTCCGGCTGATGAACAGCCCCTTCACGACCGCCTTCAGATTGGCGCAGGAAACGTTCTGCGACAGCGGCAGATGCAGGTGCAGGCCCTGCGATTTGCGGTCCTCGGTCAGAAGCGCAAGGCCCTTTGCGATCGCCGTTTTGGGGCTTGTGATCTTTACCTGTTCGCCGTCAATGAAGATCTCGCCGCCGTCGAGCTTATCCGCGCCGAAGATCGCGCGGACGATCTCCGTTCTTCCGGAGCCGACCAGCCCCGCAAAACCGAGGATCTCGCCCTTGTGCAGCTGGAATGAGATATCATGGAACACGCCGTTTCTGGTCAGGTTTCTGACCTCGAGCGCGACGGGCGCATCCGCGCCGGGATGGGTCGGGCGCTTGGGATAGCTCTGGCTGACGCTGCGGCCGACCATCTGCTCGACGATCATATCCGTGGTGACGTCAGCGATGTCATAGGTGGTGATGATCCTGCCGTCGCGCATGATGGAGACGCGGTCAGAGATCCGCATGACCTCCTCGAGCTTGTGCGAGATATAAATGACGGTCGTGCCGTCGGCGCGCAGATCGTTGACGATCTTGATCAGCTTCTCGACTTCGTTGGCCGTCAGGGTCGCGGAGGGCTCGTCCATGATGATGACCTTGGAATGGTAGGACAGGGCCTTCGCGATCTCCACCATCTGCTTTTCTGCCACGGACAGATCCTTGATCAGCGTCGTCGGGTCGATATCGTATCCGACGCGGCGCATGAGCTCCTTCGCCTGCTGATTCAGGCTATTCCAATCCACCCAGGCGCCGCTGCTGTTTGCAACGCGGCCCAGGAAGATATTTTCTGCAATACTTAATGCATCGACCAGATTGAACTCCTGAAAGATGATGCTCTGCCCTTTGTTCAGCGCATCCAGCGGATTCCTGATCGTTTCTTTTTGACCGTTGATCCAGATCTCGCCCTCTTCCAGAGAATAGACGCCGCTCAGGATCTTCATCAGGGTAGATTTTCCGGCGCCATTTTCCCCGCAGATCGAGTGGACCTCGCCTGCGTAAAAGTCCAGATTGATATCATCCAATGCCTTGACCCCGGGGAACGTCTTGGTAATGCCCCGGAGGGATAATACGACTTTCTTATCCATATTTCACCTTTCTGATACAAAATGGGCGGCGGGGAAGTTCCGCCGCCCCAGCGTGTCGAAAAAGTCTTTTCGCCCCGCTGAGACAGTTTTTCGAACTTTGAAAAAGTTCGAAAAACTGGTTGATTGAACGCGAAGGGGGCTCTTTGCCCCCTTCACTCTTCCCCTGCTGCTCTGTCATCCAACTGCTTTTCATAGTTTTTTGACAGTCTGCCACTCCATATGATATATGCCAATGTGTCTGCGTTCAGACGGATTCAGCGATTCTCAGGGAACGTCAGTTCTTCTCGACAAAGTGGAACATATCCTCCGTGATGGAGTCCACGTTGTCCTTGGTCACGACGGTCGCGTTCTGCACATAGGTCGTACCGACGGTGCGGCCTGCGAAAATGTCGTCTGCAAGGCTGATCAGGAATGCACCGAAGGGAGACCAGGAAACGAGGCCGAACATCTCAACGGAGCCGTCTCTGATGTAGTCGAGATAGGTCTCCATGCCGCAGGGTGCGACGACGGCGATCTCGCCGGTCTTGCCTGCATCGGCGATCGCGGAAACAGCGCCGCCTGCCATGACATGATCCTGCGCAAAGATGACCTTGACATTGGGGTTGGAGACGAGGAGGTTCTCCGTGATCGCCATGGCCTCAGCTGCGTCGAACTTGCCTTCGAACTCGCCGATGACGGTGATGTCCGTGCCTTCGATGGCGTCATGGATCGCGCTCAGGGTCTTGTAGGTGGGGTCGGTGCCGGCCTGGCCGGTGATGACGGCCATCTGCGCGCCGATGCCGCTGTAGTTTTCAACAACATAGTTTGCAACGCCCTGTGCCATGACGTAGTCGTCAAGGCCGACAAAGGACTTGGTCAGAGCCATGCAGTCGTCATTCATCGCCATGCCGCAGGCGATGACCGGGATCCCGGCAGTCTGCGCCGCTTCGAGGGACGGCTTCAGGGAGGCGACATCCGTCGGGTTCAGGAAGATGATATCAACGCCGGCGTTGATGAGCGTGTTCATCTGGTCAGCCTGCGTGGAGGGGTCGCCGTTGGCGTCCTGCAGGTTGATGGTCCAGCCCTTCGCTTCAGCAGCGGCAGTCGCGGAGTTGACGAGCGCGACACAGGAGTCGGCTGCCATGGAGTAGATCGCAATGCCGATGACCTTTGCATCATCGGTTTCGGCAGGCGCGGGAGTTTCCGTATTGTCGGCGGCTGCGGGCTCTTCGGTCTTCGTTTCATCAGCGGCGGGTGCGGCAGGCTCGGTCTTCGCCGTACAGGCAGCCAACGTGAAGAGCATAGCAATTGCAAGGATCAGCGCAAGGATCTTTTCGATTTTTTTCATGTTCATTTCCTCCGTTGTTTGTCTTTTAATTTTGCTTTATGCTTTCTTTCTCGCTTTCGAATGTATGTTAATTATAGGCCGTCCAGCTTTCTTTGTCAACGCATTATTTTAGCATTCATTTCTTTTTTGCGTCTTTTTCTTTTGTTTTTACCGCTATATGTTATTTTTTAATTTTTATAATGTTACTATTTATTCTTTTTAGTTTCTTATGAATTTCTTATTTCTTTCGCCATTTGTTTCGTGTGTGCAAAGCGCTGTTTTCGGCTCAGTTTTTTTGTGCAGAACGACTTGGATGATTTCTCCCACATTTTTCTTTCGCTATGGTTGATTTTTCCCGGCTTTTTCTCTACAATAAAATCAAAGACCTACAAACGGAAAAGGAACATGCACTATGGAACATACACGCGGCAGCTATAAAAATAAGATCGACCGGCACCAGACGATCCTCCGCCTTCTGGAGTCGCAGTCGGCTCTGAGCGTTACGGAATTAAGTAAGACCCTCGGCATTTCTTCTGTAACGATCCGCAAGGATCTGGATGAACTTGGCACAGCCGGCGCGCTGACCCGCGTGCACGGCGGCGCCGTAAAAGCCGATCCCGCCCAGCCCGTTTCCGGGTTCAACGCCAGAATGGAGCTGCAGAAAAGCGCAAAGCTGCGCATCGCGGCGGCCGCCGCCGCCCTTGTCGAGGACGGCGAATCCATCCTGATGAATGCAGGCTCGACCGGCTCCTACGTCTGCGAGGCATTGAAGCAGAAAAAAAGTCTGATCGTCATCACAAACGCCCTGCACATCTTCAATTCTCTGTCCACATGTCCGAATATCACCGTGTTTTTCCTCGGCGGCCGGTATGACGCGGAGACGGGGACCACGCTTGGCGACGACGTTCTGGAGCAGCTCTGCAAATATAAGGCGGACAAGCTGATCATGGGCATGGACGGCGTGGATCCGGTGGCCGGCTGCACCTCCTTTAATCATGTGGAGGACAGCATTATGAAGCAGATGATCGCGCAGGCCAAAGAAAAGATCCTCGTCGTCGACGATACCAAGCTCGGAAAGGTCGCATTCGCCCATGTCTCCTCCGTTTCCGATTTTGATGTAATTGTTACGAACGAGAATCCGAACAAGGCGCGCCTGTACGAGGAACTGCGCCGCACCGGCGTCCGCCTCGTTCTTGTATAACAGAAAATTTCTTTTTGCTCCCCCTTCGCGGGGGAGTTTTTTATGTTATTTTATATTGACATTTTCTTTCGTACCGTCTATACTACTTTTGTGTTATTTTTTCTCTTCATTGCTTTCGAAAGTAAATCACAACAAGTGAGGTAACTTCATGAAAAGAGTGCTTCGTCTTGAACCTCCTTTTTTTGAAATCGGACCCAAAAACTATCTCTTCGGCGATCAGATCCTTGATTTGGCCCGCATTGCGGATGAAGCAGCCGCCCGTTATGACGTCCGCGTCATCTATACCACGCCCTACGCAGATATCGCCCGCGTGGCGTCTGTTGTGAAGCATCTGAAGGTATTTGCCCCGCATATGGATGATATCCCCGTCGGAAGAGGCCTTGCATGGGTCCTTCCGGAGTCCATCCGCGCCGCGGGCGCGGTCGGCGTGATGCTCAATCATACTGAGCGGCCGCTCTCTCTTTCCGCGCTGACCAGAACGCTGCAGCGTGCCCGCGAGCTTTCTCTCATGAGCATCGTCTGTGCTGACTCCATGCCCGAAACGAAGGCCGTCGCCCAGCTGGCTCCCGACTTGATGATCACCGAGCCGACCGAGCTGATCGGCACCGGACAGGCCTGCGATATGACCTATGTCAGGCAGTCCTTTGACGCCGTGATGGGCATCAACCCCAACATCGGCGTTCTTGTCGGCGGCGGCATCAGCAATGGGCAGGACGTCTATAACACAATCATGGCCGGCGCCGACGCGACCGGCTCCTCCAGCGGCATCGTCAAGGCGGCCAGTCCGGAAAAAATGGTCGACGAAATGCTGCGGGCGCTGCGTCAGGCATGGGACGATCGGAACGGGAGGGCCGCGCATGGGCAGATATGACGCTTCGATCGACACGATCCTGAATATCGAGTGGCAGGACATCAGGACCCTAATTGACACGCTCGACCGCAGCGTGATGGAGCAGATCATCGAGCTGCTTCTGCGCGTGAAGCCCAGCGGAAAAAAGGTCATCACGGCCGGCTGCGGCACCTCCGGTGCGACCGCTATCCGCGTGGCGCACTCTCTGAACGTCTGCGAAGTTCCCGCTTTCTTCCTTGACCCGTGCATGTCGATCCACGGCGGCTGCGGCGCGATCCAGGAGGGAGATGTCGTCGTGCTGTTCTCCAAGGGCGGCAACACGCCGGAGATCACCAATTACATCCCCATCGCGAAGGCAAAGAAGGCCGTCATCATCGGCGTTTCTCAGAATGACGATTCCGCCCTTGCCAAGCTGGCAGATATCTATTTCAAGGTGCAGATCGATCAGGAATCCGACAAATTCAACATGTGCGCATCCGCCAGCTGCACGGCCTACTGCGCCGTCTGGGATGCCATCGCGTTCACCGTCATGCGGTATAACGGCTACACAAAGGACGATCTGCTGCTGATCCATTCCGGCGGCAAGGTCGGCGAATTGCTTGCAAAAGAAAAGAACTAACAGGGGGTATTTACAATGATCGTTTTCAATGAAAAATTCCAGGTCGAGACCGGCGCCGCGCACGTGACCGTCCTCGACGTCACTAAGCAGGTCCGTGACATCGTCAGGCGCTCCGGCGTCAAAAACGGCAATTTCCTCGTCTTTACCGGCCACACCTCCTGCTCCGTGCAGATCCAGGAGTTCTCCGACGGCCAGACGCTCTGGGGCACCGAGCTGATCATGCAGGATCTCATCAACAGTCTGGCAAAGATCGCCCCGACCTGCACCAATGAAAAGCTCTATCTCCATCCGAACGAGGCACACGTCAAGGGTGCGGTCGAAGAGCGCGGCGAAAAGCCCGAATGGTGCCTGAACACCGACGCCCATATCCGCTCCGTTATCATGGGCCGCTCCGTTACCGTGCCCATCATGGACGGTGAGATTCAGCTCGGTGACTTCGGCCTGATCTATTTTGCCGACTGGGATCAGACCCGCGCCCGTACCCGTACCGTCATGGTGCAGGTCATGGGTGAGTGACCCATGTCCTACGTTCTGGCAATCGACTTCGGCACCTCCGGGTGCCGGAGCGCCGTCTATAACGCGCGGCTGGAGATGCTCAGCTCCGCCATTGAGGAATATCCGCTGATCCTTCATTCCGAGACCGAGATCGAGCAGGATGCAGACCTCTGGTGGGAAAAGGCCAAACAGACGATCCGCGCCGCCGTTGCGGCCTCCGGCGTCCCGACTTCCGAAATTTGCGCGCTTTCCATCAGCTCGCAGGGGATCGCGTTCGTGCCCATTGACCGCAGCGGAAGGACGCTGTTTCACGCGATCAGCTGGCTGGATACGCGCGCGGACGCGGAAACGGAAGCACTCGCCGCGCGCTATGGCATGCAGGCGCTCTATACCCGCACCGGCAAGCGCCTGTCCGGCGTCTACACGCTGCCGAAGCTGATCTGGTTCCGGAACCATCATCCGGATGTCTATGAGGCCGCATGGAAGATCCTGCTGCCGCTGGATTTTATCCAGTTCAGGCTCAGCGGGCGCTGCGTCACCGATCACACGATCGCGGGCGGCACCATGTTCTATGATGTCTCGGAGCAGGCATGGGACCAAGCGCTCCTGCAGGAAAACGGCCTTGACGTTCAAAAGCTCCCGGAGATCGCATGGGCCGGTACGCCGGTCGGCACAATTTTGCCGGAGGTCGCGGACGAGCTGGGCCTCAGCCGGGAGACGCTCATCGTCAACGGCGCGCAGGATCAGAAATGCGCCGCCTACGGTGCGGGCGCCGCGGAGGACGTGGCGGCCATCTCGCTCGGGACCGGCAGCTGCCTCGCGCAGATCTCCTCTGCCCCGGCGGCCGATCCCAGCATGCGCGTGCCCTTTTTCTCCTACGTCCGCGATGGACAGTGGGATCTGGAGGGCGTCATCAACACGGCCGGCTCCGCATACAGTTGGTTCCGGCAGAATTTTGCCCCGCAGCTGTCGTTCCAGCAGCTGAACGACGCCGCGGCCGCCGTTCCCGCGCCCAACCCCGTTTTGTTTTTCCCGTATCTTTCCGGCGTTTCCTCTCCGAATTGGGGAAACGGGACCGGTACCTTTACCGGCCTGAGCCTCTCCAGCACCACCGGCCATATGGCACGCGCCGTCATGGAGGGCATCGCATTCAATATCCGTGAGAATCTGGAGGCCATGCAGGCCGTATGCGGCCCGGCGCGGGAGCTCCGGCTCTACGGCGGCGGCAGTAAAAGCGATCTCTGGTGCCAGATCATCGCAGACGTCACCAATATCCCGGTCGCGCGTCTTGTTTCCTCGGAAACTGCCCTCGCCGGTGCGGCCATGCTCGCCTATCACCCGCTCGGCGTGCAGACGTCCGCATCCCTTTCCTGCGCGCAGCGCTTTGCGCCGGATGCGCAGCAGGCCGCAGCCTATCAGGCGGCATATGAACATTACGAATCCATCAGACAGAAATATTTCAGCGAATAAAATTGGAGGAGATCACTATGGGTTATCTGTTTCAGGAAAAAACCTGGCCGGAACTGAAGGAATATATTGATAAGAATGCGCTTATCATTCTGCCGGTCGGCGAAATGGAGGAGCATTCGCTCTGGCTGCCGGTCGATACGGATGCCAGAATTGCAGAATATCTGACCGGGCAGCTCGCCGCGCATCTGGAAGAAGAGGGCGAGATTCCCGTGCTCGTCATGCCGGCCATCTGGTCCGGCTATACGCCGAAGGCCGTCCAGCAGTGGCCTGGCGCCATGGCGCTCCGCCCGCAGGTCTTTATCGAGATGGTCCACGACATCTGCGCCTCCATCGCCCGCATGGGCTTCTCCAAGCTGTTCATGCTCGACTGCCACGGCCAGCACGGCCCGATGCTGAATGTGGTGACCAAGCTGATCGCCGACGAATTTGGCTTCTACTATTCCAGCGCAACGCCCGTTCCGTTCTTCGCGCAGAAGTTCAATGAGATCCGCAAGTCCCCGCAGGGCGGCGCGAGCCACGCCTGCGAATACGAAGCCTCGCTCATCCTGCATATCAGCCCCGAGTTGGTCCATCCGGAGCTGTTCAACAACGAGGACCTGCTGCAGCACCACAGCGCGTTCATCGCCGGCGACGCCACGCTCGGCTCCCAGAAAGCGACCTGGTCCACCTTCGGCATTCAGGAGCCGAAGTACGGCGCCTGCGGCGATCCCACCGGCGCGACCGCGGAGACCGGCCGTCTGCTGACCGAGTCCTTTGTGGAAAACGCCTCCGCGTTTATGCACGAGTATTATTTCCACAAGCGGATCGTTCCGGAAAACAGCACGAAAGTCTGGGACCTGACCTGAGCTCTCTCTTCACAAAACAAAAGGACTGCGCACACTGTGCACAGTCCTTTTATTTTTCAGGATCACAACGAATATGAGGGTACACCATGATAAAGGCTTTTATTTTTGACCTCGACGGCACGATCGTTTCTCCGGCCACCGGCACGTATTCCCCCGCGATCCGGGAGGCTTTTACGCAGCTGCGGGCGGCAGGATTCCTTCTTTTCGCCGCCACGGGGCGCTCGCCCTATGAATTTGCGGTCACGAAGATGATCGACGGGCTGGAATTTGACGCCATCATATGCCTCAACGGGCAGTACTGCTATAACAGCGAGCGGACCATTTTCTGCCGCCCATTCTCCGTTTCACAGTCGGAGGCCATTCTGCATCATGCGATCGTCTCCGGCTATCCCTGCGCCGTCATCGGAACGGGAACCACATATATCAGCCATTCCAACACGCAGGTCGCCGCGGCGCAGGCGTTTGTCCATACGCCGGTCCCGCAGCAGCGGGAACTGACCAACTTTCTGGGGCAGGCGGTCCTCATGTTCACATTTTATGTCCCAGAGGCGGAGCAGGCCGCGTTTCTCCGCCCGCTCCATGGGATCACCGCCGCCCGCTGGCACCCCTTTGCGTTTGACATCGTCCCGGCCGGAGGCGGAAAAAAGGCCGGCATTGAAGCCGTCCTGGCCGCCTACGGCCTGTGCTGGAATGACGTGATGGCGTTCGGCGACGGCGACAATGACCTTGAAATGTTGCAGTGCGCCTCCCGCGGCATCGCCATGCAGGATTCAAGCCCGCTGTTGCTTAACGCAGGCTTCGAATTGACCGGCCCGGCAGACGCCGACGGCGTCGTGACCGCCCTGCAGCGCCACGGATTTTTACCTTGAGCGCCGGTATTGGAAAGAAGGTTCCCAAACGCAAAAAGAGATCGGGGCTGACAGATCAGCCTCGATCTTTTTCGGTCGCATCAAGAGAGTTATTTCTTCGGGTCAATCCCCAACAATTCTTTTATTGCTGCACTCGCCTCTCTGTTTTCTTGATTTGTGTCGCAGACGGCCTGTTCTGTCGTGAAATA
>ERZ1673752.2565-NODE-2565-length-19855-cov-5.268889_pt1 | contig 19855 bp, 17 predicted proteins | sample MGYA00580195_ERZ1673752 | MGnify/ENA primary metagenome ERZ1673752 (study PRJEB41218, sample SAMN15661744) | gut metagenome | host: Homo sapiens | place: Canada: London | collected 2015-08-20/2019-03-30 | study: EMG produced TPA metagenomics assembly of...
GAGGAGGAAGCAAAGGTCCTGGGGCCTGTCTTCACTCTTTTGGGTGGTGAAATCAGCGCTCGTCCATCAGATCCTTCAGCCCCCAGCGGAGAGTCGAATGCGCAAAAGTCTGGCCCCCACGTTTTAGGGGAGGATCAGGGCTTTTTGATAGCACGATCTTATTTTCGCGTCTTTTTACCACCCGTGCGAAAGCTCTATGATTTAGTGACTGCCATGGATGTGGCACTTACGAACTTGAATGTTCGACCAGTGGCCTGTCTGGTCTGTGGACAGGGCACGGACCAAGGCCCTCTGGTGGAAGGTCTGGCCTATGATAACTTGGTCTATCTCCATGAGACCTGCAGGGAACACAGCCTGGCGGGATCTCATCCAAGGCCGGCCTGTCGTCTCTTTCAGACCCTTGATTCCTGGGAAGACAGCTTGTAAACGCTTATATTGTCTTATGTTTTAATATCGTTATATTTCATAAATTTATATTTCAAATTCTATGTTTTCATGTTTTTAAGAACATGCCCTAGCATTTCCTAGCCAAAAAGAGAGTTAGGATGTCCAAAAGGAGGACTTATGCCAGAATTATTGACCGATACACAAGTATCCCGTATTGAGAAAAATTTAGCCCCCGATTCCAAAACCTTAGATAAGATCGCTGCGACGACTAAGGCTTATCATGATCCGCTCCTGCAAACCTTAAAGGAACTAGTGGCCATCCCTTCTGTTAAGGATGAACCAGCAGAAGACGCCCCCTACGGGCAAGCCTGTAAACGGGCCCTGGATTACTTTGTGGAAAAAACAGAGTCGATGGGCTTTACGGCTAAAAATGTGGATAATCGTGCGGCCTATGCAGAATTTGGCCAGGGTGAAAAACTGGTGGCTGTAGCCTGTCATTTAGATGTTGTACCGGCAGGAGATGGCTGGAGCCAAGATCCCTTTACTCTTACTGAAGTAGATGATGGCTTTGTGAGTGCCCGGGGGGTGGCAGACGACAAGGGACCTGCTCTAGCCGTCCTCTACGCCATGAAGGCCCTGATGGATGAGGGCTATGAGCCACCTTGCCGGATCCGTCTCATTGTCGGAGCTGACGAAGAAAATGGGAGTTCCTGCCTTCAATATTATGCCAAGACCCAGGAGATTCCAGCTTCTGGCTTTACGGCCGATGCGGAATTCCCGGCTGTTTTTGCTGAAAAAGGTCATCTAGGGATTATTTTGCACCGCGACCGGACTCAAAGCTCCAAAGATCTCTATCTTGTACGAGCTGAGGCTGGCAAAGCTCTTAATATGGTTCCAGGGATTTGCAAGTATCGCTTGTCGGATGGGAAGGACCATATGGTTGAGGGTAAACAAGCCCATGCTTCCATGCCGCAAAATGGAATCAATGCGATTCAAAAGGCTTTCGTCGAGATTTTTGAGGCTTGTGGCCCAGAAGCCAATCATGTTATTGACCTCTTCCATCATCTTTTTGGGACGGAAACCAATGGTAAATCTCTTGGTATTGCTTGTGAGGATGCCAGCGGGGCCCTTACCTTGAATGTGGGCACGCTGAAGATTACCGAAGATGAAGTTCGGATTGGTATTGATATCCGCTATCCCATTACGAAGAAGGGATCGGAGATTGTAGACAAAATCCGTGAAGAAGTCGAGAAATATGGCTTTACCATCGCTGAGTGCGATGATTCGGCTCCTTTGGATCTTGGCGAGAACAGTGATCTCGTAACCTCCCTTATGAAGGCTTACAATGAAGTTTGCCAAACCGAGGCCAAGGCGGTTGCCATTGGTGGCGGAACTTATGCCCGTGCCTTGCCGAATATTTGTGCCTTTGGAATGCAGTTCCCGGGCGATCCTGATTGCATGCACCAGGCCAACGAATTTGCAGAAAAACGTAGGATTTTTGCTGCCATGGCCATCTACAAGGAGGCTTTGAAAAACCTAGCGTCCCTTTATGCCTAAGCCCCTTAGGGTGCTTGACAGTCGCCCTTAGTTTCCCCTACCCACCCTTGGCCTAGGCGTGAAGGAAGTCTGCAGGGGCTTTGCCTTCAGTCCCATGGATCAGGAAAGGAAGATTAGCAGCTTATGAATGAAGACAAATATTCCAACCGCGAACTGCGGATCGCCGTTTTAATCGATGCGGATAATATTTCCTACACCTATGCCCAGGCTATGATGGAGGAAATTGCCTGCTATGGGAATGCAACAATTAAGCGTATCTATGGCGACTGGAGTCGGAGCAATTTGAATGGCTGGCGGAGTACTCTCCTCAAGTATGCCATTACTCCCTGCCAGCAGTTTTCTTATACATCCGGTAAAAATGCCACAGATACGGCCATGATCATTGATGCCATGGATATCCTCTATGCTGAGACGGCTGATGCCTTTTGCCTGGTCTCCAGTGACAGTGATTTTACCCGCCTCGCAATCCGTTTGAGGGAGGCAGGCAAGTATGTCATTGGTATTGGAGAACAGAAGACCCCTGATGCCTTCATCGCTACCTGTGACCGCTTCATTTATCTAGAAATTTTGTCTTACATGCATGAGGACCTGGGGATCGAGTCCTCCAATTCCTCCCTGGCCTACCTGAAAGAGGGAACCGTACGTGACGCAGGCACCCCATGGAGTCCTGCACTTTCTTCCAATCCATCTCCAGCCAATACTCCTACCAGCCTTCCTAGCAGCTCTGGCATCTTGACGCCTGGGACGGCTCCCGGTCCGTATCCTTTAGACCAGGACAAGTTGGTGAAGCTTATTACTCCCCGCGGTGCGACCCCGGCTAAGGCCGGACCTAGCTCTCACGATCGGGGTGGGGACCGGCAGAAAGATCACTCTGCTTCCCGGGAGCGCTATGCCCATACCCCTAAGGCGGGTCATCAGGTGCGAAAGACTATTCGTACGATCGATGCGGCCCTCATCCGTCTTCTCTCTGAGACCGTTACCAGTATGGGAGACGAGATGGGATGGGCCTTTTTGGGGGCCGTTGGCAATCTCCTTTTAAAGAGGCAGCCTTCCTTTGATTCTCGTAATTATGGCTATCAAAAGCTTTCTGAGCTAATTGATGCCACTGGATGTTTTGAGGTTGACCACCGGGAAGGGGTTGGCAACCAGAAGTTGGTCTATGTACGTTTGAAGTCTTTGGATGAATTGGCTGAGGATCTCGAGGAGAGTGCGGACTCTCAGCCTTGGTCGGAGAACCAGAGCGATCCTCGCTCCCTTAAGGCAGCCGTTCAAGATCCTGATGAGAAGGCTCTAGAAAAGGAAACGCTGACCAAGGAAATTATCGCCAAGCTCCACCTGGAAGATTGGGTAGCTTCCCTTCCTGAAGGAGAAGGAAGAGAGGACCGAGCGGCAGCACTCAGGGAACTGGCCTCTTCACAGGTCCCGGACGAAACTTCGCCATGCCCTGCAAAGCTTAATTCGGATGCTCACACTGACCCGGATGTCCATCTTGATCCGCCGGTTTCTCAGCCTACCACAGACACCGAGCCAACTGTTGGCACTGAGCCTTCTGTTAGCTCCGAGCCTTCTGTTAGCTCCGAGACTCTTGCTAGCTCTCAGACTAGTGCTTCATCTCAGCTTTCTAGTAGTTCTCAGACTTCGACAACGATATCAGAAGCTCTGCCTACCACGCAGGATACTGAGGAACTGTCAGACTAAGGCCTGTTGGCTTTCTCGAGCCCTTGCCCTTTTATCCCAGTCTTTGGACTAAGCTCTTGTCGCATGGTCTCAATCCATTCAGGGCCTGTCATTACTATCCATTTATCTACATTCCATATAAGGATCACCCTATACTAAGGAGATATCATGTCATTACGAGTTGGAATATTAACAAGCGGAGGAGACTGCCAAGGCCTCAATCCCGCCATGCGTGCAGTAGGAAGGACCCTCTTACAGGCAGATCCCGAAACGCAAATCATAGGCTTTTTGAACGGCTATGCCGGACTTATGCGAAGCGACTACCGCTACTTGAACGATGTGGACTTTTCGGGGATTTTGAATCTGGGCGGGACGATTTTGGGGGCCAGTAGGCAGCCTTTTAAGCAACTCCTAGACCCCTTTGATCGGACGAATCCGGAAAAGAAGGACTTTACCCGCTTAGATGCTATGCTGCGGACCTTTCAAGATCTGAACTTAGATGCTCTGGTGGTTCTAGGTGGCAATGGCTCGCAAAAGACGGCTAACGCTCTCTTTGAGGCGGGGGTCCCCACCGTTTCTCTGCCCAAGACCATTGATAATGATCTGGCGGCGACAGAGCTAAGTTTTGGTTTTCACAGTGCGGTTGAAATTGCCACCCAAGTGATTGACGGAGTCCATAGTACCGCAAGTAGCCACGGACGGGTCTTCATTATTCAACTCATGGGCCATAAGACGGGCTGGCTGACCCTCTATGCAGGGCTCAGTGGGGGGGCGGATGTCATCCTTATTCCAGAAATTCCATACAATATCAAGAATATTTTGAAAGTCCTTGCCGAGCGAGAAGCTAAGCACCGGCGTTTTTCCATCTTTGCGGTGGCAGAGGGGGCCGTTAGCCAAGAAGAGGTGGAGATGAGTAAAGAGGAGCGCCTCCAACACTATAGTAATACCAGTCCCTCTGTCGGCTACCGCCTGGCTCAGGAACTCGAGGATCTTTCGGAAAAAGAGTTTAGGGTAGTGGTGCCAGGCCATTTCCAAAGAGGTGGCGCTCCCTGTGCCTTTGACCGAGTCTTAACTACGGAAATGGGTTATGAAGCGGCACAAATGATCCTTGAAAAAGACTTTGGAAAGATGGTTGCCGTTGAGAACGGCAAGATCAGCCGGGTGAAGATCTCGAAGGTGGCTGAAAGCTTACGGACGGTTCCACCCGATCACTATCTGGTCCAAGCGGCCCGAGCCATCGGGGTTTCATTTGGAGATTAGACGATGCAAACAGAACAAGTAACTGAACCGAAAACCCTGGTCATCTTGGCTGCTGGCATGGGTTCTCGTTATGGGGGCCTGAAGCAAATGGACCCAGTGGGGCCCAATAGAGAACTTTTAATCGACTATTCTTTGTATGATGCCTACCAGGCTGGTTTCCGCCGGGTTGTTTTCATCATCAAAGAGGCCATGCACCCGGATTTTGAAGCCCTAATTGGGTCCCGAATCGCCCCCTATTTTGAGCTAGCCTACGCCTACCAAGAACTTTCTGACCTGCCCCAAGACCTGGAAAGACTCTGTCCTAGTCGGCCCGTGGAGGAGACTCGAAAACTTCTTGCGCAGAGGCAAAAACCCTGGGGGACAGGCCATGCCCTTCTAACGACGGCCAAACTGGTTCCTGGGCCCTTTGCCGTCATCAATGCTGATGACTACTATGGCCCTGATGCCTTCCGTCAGATCTTTCAAGCTCTAGACCAGGTCGATGACCACCAAGCTTATATGGTAGCCTATTGGTTGGACCATACATTGAGCGATCATGGTCATGTATCCCGGGGCCTTTGCGATATGAAAATCCAGGATGGTCAGCGGCTTTTGGACCGGATAACGGAGCGAAAAATGATTCGTAAGGTAAAGCCCTATGATCCTGAGTTGCCTGAAGCAGAGTTTTCTTTGGACCAGGGGGAGAATTGGAATCGAATTTCTGCTAAAGTCCTTTGTTCCATGAACTTTTGGGGCTTTTCACCTGCCATCTTCCCTACCCTTGACCGGGATTGGTGCTCCTTTTTACAAATGATCCTAGATCCCTCCCAAGGGAAGGATCCTCTCAAAGCAGAGTTCTTACTTCCCGAGGTCGTGGAAAAGCGCCTGCTTGAGGAGACGATGATCTGTAAGGTCCTGGAAAGCAACGACCAATGGATTGGCATGACCTACCAGGAAGATAAGGCAGTGGTCCAGGAAAAACTAAAGGCCCTTGTCAACAGAGGCATTTACCCCTGCCCCCTGTGGGCCAATAAATAGATAGATTGGTGAGAACTATGATCGAACCCTTTGATTTTAAAGAAGCTTCCATTACCTTTTTGGCTCCCCTCATGGACCTCCCCGTCGAGGAAGTCCGGGCACTAGGAGAGCGGCCCCCCCGCCCCGAACTGGGCGATTTTGCCATACCTTGCTTTAGTTTGGCCAAAAAGCGTCATCAGGCCCCCCAAGCCATTGCTAAGGACCTTGTAAAAACTATTGAATCCCAGCCCCTGCCCTCTTTTTTGATCAAAGTCCAAGCTGAGGGAGCATTTGTTAATCTCTTTTACCGGCCAGAGCTATTTGCAAAAAAAATGGTCGGGAATATTTTGACGCAAAGAGGGGAATACGGGAGATCTCGGATCGGTGAAGGTAAAAACGTGGTTGTAGACTACTCCTCGGCCAATATCGCTAAGCGCTTCCATGTGGGTCACGCCTGCTCCACCTTGATCGGGAATGCCATTTGCAATCTTAAAGAGTTTTTGCACTATAATACGATCCGTTGTAACTACCTGGGGGATTATGGGACCCAGTTTGGAAAATTGATTGTGGCCTACCGCAAATACTCCAACCCTGAGGCTCTGGAGGCAGATCCTATCGAGGAGCTGACTCGGATTTACGTGAAGTTCCATGAGGAGGCGGAAGTCCATCCAGAGCTTGAAGAGGAAGCTCGGGCTGCTTTTAAGGCCTTGGAAGAGAAGAAGCCGGAAGAGTTGGCCCTGTGGGAGAAGTTCTGCCAGGTGAGTTTGGCGGCTTTCCAGAAGACCTATGATCGCCTAGGGGTCCGCTTTGACAACTTTAAGGGTGAGGCCTTTTTTGCTCAATTTGTGCCCGAAGTCTTAACCTTATTAAAAGAAAAGGAACTGTTGACAGAGAGTGAGGGGGCCCAGGTCGTTGATCTAGAAGCCTATGGTCTCAATCCCTGCATCATTATCAAGAGTGATGGGGCGTCCATTTATGCTACCCGGGACCTGGCGGCTATTTTGTACCGGAAGAGGACCTGGGATTTTTCTGAGAATCTATATGTGGTCGGAAAAGAGCAGAAAAATCACTTTAAGCAGGTTTTTGCGGTCATGGATCGCCTGGGCTTCCCGGATGTGGATAAGTGTCGGCATATTACCTTTGGCCTGGTGAAGTTCAAGGATGCAGCCTTCTCAACCAGGAAGGGCAATGCCATCCAGCTCAACGACCTCTTGGACCACAGCGTCGAAAGGATTCAGGCCATCATTGATAGCAATATGCCAGATGAGAGTCCAGCTTATCGGGCAGAATTGGCGGAAATTATTGGGGTCGATTCGGTGATCTTCACTTATGTGAAAAATAGCCGTGATCGGGATATCCTCTTTGATTGGGATGAAATCTTGGATTTTGAAGGGGATACTGCTCCCTACCTACTTTATGCCTTTGCCAGGGGGCGGAGCGTCCTAGAAAAAGCTATAGCTTCAGGCTTGGTCAAGACAAAAGAGCCTGTGGGGGAGGCCTTACCAGAGATTATTTGGGAAGAAGGTGACTTTGAACTTCTAATTTCAGAGGAAGAGCAAAACCTTTTGCGCCACCTAGAAATTTTCCCCAACCGGGTCCTAGAAGCCAATAAAGTCTATGAACCTTGCCTCATTTCTAAATATTTGCTAGACCTGGCCCGGCTCTTTAACCGTTTCTATCATGGCTGCCCCATTTTAACGGCGGATGATCCTCGGCTGATTCGGGCTCGCTTAGGGCTCACCGAGGCAACCGCCCTCGTCTTACAAAATGGACTGAAGATCCTAGGTCTTAAGACCGTGAACCGGATGTAGCCCAGGGATTCCATAGGGCTTAAGAGCCTAAGTCTAACTGAAGGAATGTAGCCTTTAGGCCTTCTTGCTAGAAGACTTGGCCCAAGGCCTGCAAAATTGACAGAAGGGGCGCTTCCTTTTATAATGCAAGAGATGTTTAAGATACCTTTACCATTTGTCGTCTATATCGCAAGTCACAATCTTCATAAGATTGAAGAGATTCAGCAGATTGTGTCTACCCAAGCCTTTACCAAGGAGCTCCTAGCCCAAGTGATGGCTTTGGGCTATGTGTGCGATGGCGATGCCCTTTATAGGTGCAGTACCACGGAAGCGGAGCCCCCCCTTCAGGCTCCGACTTCCTTTTTTTCATTCCGGTCGATTGGGGAAGTTGCCCCCTACGAAGCTCCCGAAGAAAATGGAACGACTTATCTTGAAAATGCCAAGATCAAGGCAGAATATGCCTACCATTTGGGGAAGGGAGAAGTCGACGTTCTAGCTGACGATAGTGGCTTGGAAGTGGCTGCATTGGGAGGCTTCCCAGGGATCCATAGCGCCCGCTTTGCCCCAGAAGAAGAACAAATCCCTCAGCTTTTGGAGAAAATGAAAGATGTCACCGACCCCAAAGACCGAGGGCTTTGTTTCCATTGTGCCGTGGCCTTTGCTGGTCATGATGGCATGGGGAAACCCTGGGAATTTAGTTTAGAACGGGACGTTTTGGGGCAGATGCTGACAGAACCCCAAGGATCCAAGGGTTTTGGCTATGATCCTATTTTCTACCTACCTTCCCTGGAAAAGTCCTTTGCGCAAGTTCCAACGGATGTAAAGAATCAATATAGTCACCGGGGCAAGGCCGTTCGGGCCTTTTGCCTAGCTTATTTGGAGGGAAAACTCGGGCATGTGGCAAGATAAACTCTTTTTTTACCCCCGTAATCTCGCCTTTTATCGGCTGCATTCACAAGGATGGACCCAGATAGCCTTTTTGGCCCTCTTTGCTTTTCGCTTGGGGGTCAACTATCTTTTTCAAAGCTTATTTCCACCTAATATCCTTCCCATGGTTTTGAGTGGCTCCGTCTCTGCCCAAGAGATCATGAAGATCCTGCCTCCAGACCGCCTCGGTGGCTTTCTTTTAGCCTGTTTTAGCTTAGGCTTTTTTACTTTCTTAATCGTCTACCGCTATGCGGATATTTATGCTATGGAGCACTATGCCTATGCGCTGAACCACTATGGCCTAGCGGTATCTTTGGAACAAGAGATGAACAAGGCATCTACGATAGAGGAAGATCCCCTTCTAGAGGAAAATGGGGAAAGCAATACTGAGGCCGTGCGTGTCCGGATCCTTCGAGAAAAAGCTAGGCTTGGATCCTGGTCTGCTAAGGAAAAGCTCATGCGGGAGTATTTGAAAAAACAGGTGCCCCAGCTTCATCAACCCGGAGATATGGTCCAACTTTTGACATTTGTAGGGGCACAGAAGGTAAAACAAGGTCTCCAATTAGCGAATCAAATATTCCAGGCCAACCGAAGCAAGAATCGTGCGAAGTCTGATTCTCAGCCAGTCCAGGTCTATCATACGGACTCGGATGATTTTGAAGAAACTGACGAGGCTACGATAATCGACTTATTGCCCAGATCAGATCTCATCATTGAGTTGAATGCCATCAATTACTTGAGCCCTGATTTTTCTGAGGTGAATGGGAGAAAGCTACCTGGAGAAGGGCCTTTTTCTCATCAGTTAAACAATATTCCTGGGCGGACTTTGCGTCCCTTCTACCAACACTTTTTCTTTTTGGTTCTTTGTTTTTTCTTTTTTCTTTGTCTAGCTGCCGTAAGCCCCTTCCTTTTCATGATACCCCTCTTTTATTTTGGCTCGACTTATGCCTTTGCCCCTCTATTTCAAAGGTATTTTTCTCTTGGAGTCCGCTGGTCCTTTAAAGCATCTCGCAAGGCAACTAGCTTTTTAAAACTACCCCTACTCTTTGGCTTTTTTAAGCAATATGTGACCTTGAATTTGGCCTTTGCTTTGATTTTCACGATCATGCCCAAGGGTACTGCCCCTATGGTACTGTTAGCGATGAGCGCTTTTGCCTTTGCCTTTCAAATCTTGGCTTTTGCCCACTTTTTAGGCATCGCTTTCCTGGTGGTTGGAGGGCCCAGTTTTCAACTCCTCTATGAGACGGCCCACAACGAGGCCCCTCAAACAGAAGACCCCGAGCACAATCCGCTACAGGGGGAGGTCGCATGAAAAAAACAGACTTAGAAATCTATGCTAGTGAAATGAAAGACCTGGAAGAAGCCTATGAGGATCTGAAGGCTGGCTCCAATTTATCTGCCTTGAAAGATCAGATCCAGACCTATCAGACTCGACTAACGGACCCTTCCATCTGGGGGAAACCCCAGGAAATGGCAGCCCTTCAAAAGGACCTCAGTGACTTAGAAAAGAAAGAGGAGGACCGCCAGCACCTGGAAGAACTCTTTGCTGAAGTCGATGCGGCTCTGGAACTTCTGAAAGAGGAGTTCGATCTTGGCCTAGCCCAAGATTTTTTATCCCTCTGGAAAAGTATGCGAGAGGCTTTTCGTACCTATAAGTTAGGCACCCTGTTCCGGGGGCCCCATGATGCCTCGGGGGCCATTGTAACCCTCCATAGTGGGGCCGGCGGTACAGAAGCCCAAGATTGGACCGAGATGCTCCTTCGCATGTACAGCCGCTTTGCCGAACAAAAAGACCTTCGGCTGGTCGTGACCGATGAGGTACCAGGAGAAGAAGCCGGACTCAAGTCCGTGTCCTTCTTAGTCCAAGGCCAGCATGCCTTTGGCCTCCTGCGTTCAGAACACGGGGTCCATCGCTTGGTCAGGATTTCGCCTTTTGATTCATCTGGACGCCGCCACACCTCTTTTGCTTCTCTGGAAGTCATCCCTGAAATTGACGACGATGTAGAGATTGAGGTGCGTCCGGAAGATCTCCGGGTGGATACCTACCGGTCCTCTGGGGCGGGAGGCCAGCACGTGAACAAGACTTCCTCAGCTGTTCGCATGACCCATTTGCCGACAGGAATTGTCGTCAGTTGTCAAAATGAACGATCCCAGATTATGAACCGGGAGACGGCAATGAAAATGCTGAAGTCAAAATTATATGACCGGGCAAGAAAGGAAAAAGAAGAGAAAATCCGGGCATTGAAGGGTGAACAATTTGCCAATGCCTGGAGTTCTCAGATTCGTTCCTATGTCTTTTGCCCTTATCGGATGGTCAAAGACCACAGAACGGACTATGAGACGGCTGATGTCGAGGGGGTGATGGACGGAGATTTGGACGAATTCATCATCCAATATCTATTATGGTCCAACCGCCAAGATCAAGTCTGATGCGATCCAACCATCAGACCAAATGTATTGTGGTCCACCTGCAAAGATCAAATCTAACTTCAAAAAACTAAAGTTTATAAAGGAGGACATCATCCATGACAGAAAAACAAAAACCAGAAATTTTAATCATTATGGGTTCAGATTCCGACCTACCTAACATCCAGTCGGGTCTGGATTACTTGAAGAAATTGGGGGTTCCCTTTACGGCCCGGGTCTGCTCGGCCCACAAGACACCCCAACTCTCTGCAGCATTAGCTTCAAAAGCAAAGGAAGAGGGCTACCGGGTGATCATCGCAGCCGCCGGGATGGCGGCCCATTTGGCGGGAGTATTTGCTGCCTATACAAGCTTGCCGGTGATTGCTCTGCCAATTGCTTCGGGCTCCTTACAGGGCATGGATGCTCTTTTGGCCATGGTTCAGATGCCCCCCGGAATCCCTGTTGCCACCGTGGGCATTAACGCTAGTAAAAATGCGGCGATTTTGGCCCTGGAGATCTTAGCTTTGGGGAATCCTGCCATTGCTGAGAAATTGGAGGCAGAAAAGGAGAACCTTAAGAAGCAAATCCAAGAAAAAGACCAAAAGTTACAAGAAAAGCTTGGAGAATAAGACGGTGGGTCTTTTTCAATATAAGCCTGACGGAGGCTGTGGAGGCTGCCACGCCCGTGGAGGCGGCAACGCCCAGAAAAAGGCAAATCTAGCTGTTTTTGTCTCCGGAGGAGGCACCAATCTGCAAACCATCCTTGACGCCCTAGATGCGAGAACTCTGCGCCGGGTACGCCTGGCTTTGGTGCTTGCTTCCACCTCAAAAGCCTATGCCTTGGAGCGGGCCAAGAAGGCGGGGGTTCCCTATGAGGTGGTTTTGGAAAAGCAAGCTGGGGGACAAGTGGGAGATTTTGCTACCCGCCTCTTGAATACCCTGGCTTTTTATGAAATTGACCTGATCTTTTTGGGGGGCTATCTAAAGAAAATCCCCCAGGAGGTCGTTCAGAAATATGCGGGTAGGATCGCCAATATCCATCCGACCCTCCTGCCCAAATACGGGGGACCAGGCATGTATGGTCTAGCCCCCCATGAGGCGGTCCTTGCGGCTAAGGAGCCCATGACAGGAGCTACCGTCCATTATGTCAATGAGAACTTTGACGACGGGGATATCCTTCTTCAAAAGGAAGTTCCTGTGATGGCGGGGGATACGCCACCAATACTCCAGGCTCGGGTTATGAAAGAGGGGGAGCATGTTATCGTTCCTCAAGCGATCCAGCTGATGGCCGACCGCTTTCTGGGTCTGGAAAATAAGGAGGAATCGTAATTATGGGAAACCAGCAAAAAAGACGCGCTATTATTAGTGTCTATAAGAAAGATGGGATTGGAGTATTTGCAAAAAAATTGCAAGACCTGGGTTTTGAGATTGTCTCAACCGGGGGTACCGCCAAGCTTTTGGAGCAACAGGGGATTGCAGTTACAGAAGTTGCGAGTCTGACCGGTTTCCCTGAGTGTTTAGGTGGCCGGGTGAAGACCCTCCACCCCCTGATCCATGCAGGGATATTGGCCCGCAATACTCCGGAGGATCAAAAGACCCTGGAAGATCTGAAGATGACTCCGATTGACCTGGTCTGTGTCAACCTCTACCCCTTTGAGGAGACCTTGAAGACTCCAGGGGTTTCTGTGGCGGACTTGGTGGAGAAGATAGATATTGGTGGACCGACCATGTTACGGGCGGCGGCGAAGAACTTCTCTCGGGTCTATGTTTTAACGGATCCTGATGATTATGATCGTTTCTTTGAAGTTTATGAACGGGAAGATGGGAAAAAGACAGGCGCTGATAGCCCCATGTCACAGGCCCAAGAAGAGGCCCTGGCCTTCCGGCGTTATTTGGCAGGCAAGGTCTTTCACCTCTGCGCTGGTTATGATAGCTTGATTTCAAGCTTCTTTGCGGCGGCCAATCAGGTCGAAACCCAAAATGTCAATGAGGCCGTGCCTCGCATCAAAGAGCAAATGATTGCCGAGGTCTTTGATAGCAATGTCTTTGCTGGGACGGACCGGCCAAAGCGGATCAACTTGAGTTTGGGCCTGAAAGAAATCCCCCGCTATGGGGAAAATCCCATCCAGGCAGCTGCCGTTTATGAATCGCTCTTGCCTAATCCTTTAAGTCTTTTGGCTGCCGACCAGCTCAATGGGATTGCCCTGAGTTATAACAACCTGGCTGACGCCGATTCGGCGATTTCTTCCCTTTATGACTTTGGCCAGGAAAAGCCAACTGTGGTGGTATTAAAGCATGCCACCCCCTGTGGGATCGCCCGAGCAGATCGGATTGAGGATGCCTTCGCAGGCGCTCGAGATTCGGATCCCGTCTCCATTTATGGGGGAATTGTTGCCCAGAATCGACCGGTGACCCTGGCTGAGGCGGAGCTTTTAAAGCCCATCTTCTTGGAGATTATCATTGCCCCTGCCTATGAACCGGATGCCCTGGCCCTCTTAAAGGAAAAGAAAAAGCTCAGAATCCTCCAGCTCCCTGCCCTTGGCACTTTTGAAGGGACTTTAGCCCACCCCGTTATGAAACAAATTATCGGCGGTCTCTTGGTCCAAGAGCAAGACTCCTTTACCCATGATGGCTTTGAAGTGGCTAGTAAGGCCCAGCCAGATCCGGCTGACAAGGCGGACTATCTCTTTGCCATGAAGGCGGTGAAGCAAATTAAGTCCAATGCTATTTTGTTGGCCAAGAATGAGGCCACCCTAGGGATTGGCACAGGCCAACCCAACCGGGTTACTTCTTGTAAATTAGCCATTATGATGGCTGGGGAGAAGGCCAAGGGCTCGATTTTGGCCTCCGATGCCTTCTTGCCCTTTGATGATACGGCTAGGCTTGCCCTGGAAGCTGGGGTCAAGGGGATTATTCAGCCTGGTGGTTCCATCCGGGATGAGGATTCTTTGAAATTTGTCGATGACCACGGGATGGTTATGATCTATACCGGACAGAGACACTTTAAACACTAAGCTGGAATTATGCCTCAATTATGAGATCACTTTGAAAAAATTAAAATCATTAGGAATAAAGCAGATTAGCTTGGTAGATTTTGTTTTTCTTTGAGAAAGAAGAGGAGAGAAAAACTAGGTGAAAAACGTATTACTCATTGGTGGGGGAGGCCGGGAATGTGCCATGGCTGCTGCCTTGCGGCGGTCTCCTCAGGTGGATAGGATCGATATCGCCCCTGGCAATGCGGGCATGGAAAAGTATGGCATTTGCCATGATGTGAAGGCTATGGATATCCCGGGCGTTATCAAGCTAGCCAAGGAACTTCAGCCGGATCTAGTCCTGGTAGCCGCAGACGATCCTCTGGCGGCAGGTTTGGTGGATGATTTGCAGAAGGAAGGTTTCCTTTGCTTTGGTCCCACGAAGGGGGCGGCCCGGATCGAGTGGGATAAAAATTTTGCTAAGCGCCTGATGTGGCACAATGGGGTGCCGACTCCCCAGTCCAGCACCTTTGTCAATGTGGAAGAAGCCCTGGATTACGTTGAATTGCACCCCTATCCCCTGGTTATTAAAGCCAATGGCCTGGCCCTGGGTAAGGGGGTTTTGATCTGCAAGACGCCGGAAGAAGCCAAAGCTGCCATCCAAGAACTTATGGTGGATAAGAAATTTGGGCCCTCTGGCGACCTCCTTTTGGTGGAAGAATTTGTACAGGGAGAAGAATTGAGTGTCCTTGCCTTCTGTGATGGTGAGCGGGTAGCCCTTATGCCCAACTCACGAGACCATAAGAAGGCTTTTGATGGAGACGAGGGCCCCAATACTGGCGGCATGGGGGTAGTCTGCCCCACCTTAGTTTTGACGCCAGAGGATGAGGCCTACCTGATTCGTCGTTTCTTTACCCCAATCTTGAGAGGTCTTCAAGAAGAGGGAGTCCCCTTCCGAGGCGTCCTTTACGCAGGCTTGATTTTCAATAACCACTATCGGAGTCATGTCTTAGAATTGACTGAAGGAGAGGATGAGACGAAAGTTGGGGAAGACGACAAGGTCAATCCTTTGTTAAAGTCGGCCTGGGTTTTAGAGTATAATTCACGCTTTGGTGATCCGGAGGCAGAAGCCATCTTGCCCCTTTTGGAGTCTGACTTTTATGAGATTTGTGAGTCCGTGGCTAAGGGTGAGCTGGATCCTGAAAAAGTAACTTGGAAAGAGGCCTCAGTGGCTACCGTCATTTATGCTAGTCAAGGCTACCCAGCCCACTATGAGAAGGGCTTGCCCTTTTATGGCTTGACTGCTGATGGAGCAGGAATTAGCTCCTATGAGGGTAAGGTGGGCGAGGATTATGTGGTCTACCATTGCGGAACCAAACATCCTGCTCCCCAAGCTGTTCCAAGCAATGCCAAGGGGGAGGAGGCCCATTTTGTCAGTAATGGGGGCCGGGTCCTGGCAGTATCCCACCAAGGAAAAACGGCAAAAGAGGCTATCTCAGCCGCCTATGAGGCCATCGCCCATATTGATTTCCCCGGTGGCTTTTACCGAAAAGATATCGGGCATACCATCTGCGAGTAAGCCGTATGGAGGCTAACATTGCTGTTCTAGGAGCTAGTTTCAATCCGGTGCATTGGGGCCACCTTCACCTCCTCAAGGAGATGGATCAGCGCTTTCATTTTGAGAAGATCTTTTTGATTCCTCGGGGAATCAGCAAGTTTAAAGGGGGCTTTCCCCTTCTTTGGCCCTATCGAATCCTCCTCCTTCGGGAGGCGATTCGGACCGGCTTGCCCAAGGCATTGGCAGAGAAGACCCATATTCTTTCAACAGAGCTAGATCAGGTGGGCTTGGTGTCCTACTCTTCAGCCACCATGGCCTTCTTAGAGGAACTTTGTGCGGCTAGAGATCGGGTCTATGGGCTTCAGGTTGACCATAGTGATCGGATCGCCCCAGCACCTGCTACAAGGCACAAAATTGCCTTTCTGGCAGGGGATGACCTCCTCTTTGAATTCCAACAGTGGCATGACTTTTCTCGCCTGGCCACCTTGGTGACCTTTAAGGTGGGTATGCGCGAAGAGACTGGCCAAAGAGCCATAGCCGATCAGAGGCGAGAGGCCCTCCGGGCCCTGAAAGAGGCCTATCCTGAGATTGATCTGGAGCTGGTAGACCACGCTCCCTTGCCCCTCTCATCTACAGAAATCCGCCAAGACCCCAGTCAAAACCATATTGAGGCCACGATGCCAGCTGGGGCGGCGGCTACCTGGAAGAGACTTCACTTGGGACAGGCTCTGGCCTTACCGGAGGATTTTGGGCCCGAAAAACTGGCAGGGATCGAACATGACATTTCCCTGCTGGCCAGTTTCTTGGGAGAAAAGCGTCTTATCCACCTTTGCACCTGCATGATCTTTGCCATTGACCTGGCGAAGCACTATGGTATCGACTATCGTCGGGTCTACCGGCCAGCTCTTTTTCATGATTTAGCCAAGGAACTGCCCTTGGATCTCCAGACTTGGATGGCCCAACAGTACGATCCGGAGCTTACGGCGACCTTTGACGAAAATATCATGCATGGCCTAGCGTCAGCCTTTTACCTGCGGGAGTATTTGGGTTGGGAAGATGAAGTGGCCCTCAAGGCAGTGGCTTTTCATTCAACCCTGAGGCCAGATCCCACGGATGTAGAAAAAATCGTCTTTTTGGCAGATAAATTGGAATGGGGCCGGACTTATCGTCACCTATCCCGCCTCCGTCGTGCTGCCCAAGTTTCATTAGACCTCGGGGTTTATGAGACCCTCCGAGAACTAGATTCTAGCAAGATCCCCCTGCACCCCCTTTCACAAGAACTTTTAGAGGAGCTTAAGGGGACCCTAGCCGATAAGACACCAGGCCTCCCAGAGACAGGGGAGGAAGAACGAAAGGAAAAAAGAAAAAAAGAATGACACAAGACCAAGTATCTGATTTTGAGGACCAGGAAGTTTTTCCAGAAATTTCTCAGGATATGCCCCAGGACATCCCTCAGGACATCCCCAGCCCTGCCGATATTCTTCAAGAGGCCCAGGTTTTTTTAGAGGAATACCATGCCAGTAACGTCAAGCGCTATCACCACCCTTCGGGCCACTATCTCTGTGATGACTCCCTCTTGGTGACGGTGGCGGCACCCACCCAGGGACGCAACCTGGCCTACCGGCTGATGGACGAACTAAAAAAGCGCTACCACCTGACCCCCTATGCTACAGAAGGGGAAAAGGAAGGAGAGTGGATTCTTTTAGATTACTCAGCCTTTATCATCCATTTCTTCCTGCCAGAAGTAAGAGAGTATTATCAGCTGGATAAATTCCTGGGGTCGAACCACCAGAGGTCTGCTTCGTCGCCTCACCACGATTCTTGACATACGATTCACAGAATCAATCTTGATCCAGGATTCTGGATGATCTAGGATTCTCGATATGAAATTCTTGACATCGCAAAAAGCCTGGGATAGAATAAAGCCTGAGAAAGGAGTGTTAGCTTTGCTGCGCTCCTTTTTTTTATCTTTTTTCAGATCCTTTGTGAGCTCGAGGCAAACGCTTCACCAGCCGATTGTAGAAAATCTGATTGATGGTCGTGAATTCGAGTAGATCAAGCGGAAAGCCGATTGCAGCCTAGCCGAAAGCTGATCGCAGCCTAGCGGGCCCCAACAAAGGAAGCGCATGAATTGGAGGTACACCTTATGCGTCAAGAATATTCCCTACCCGTTCCTACTCCCCACCATTTTACTTATGTGGTTAAAGATGTCCCGGATGTGACCGTGGAACAAAGAGAGCGGGCCCTCAAAGCGACCCACTATAATGAATTTGCCTTCCCTTCTGGCATGCTAACGGTGGATATGCTTTCCGATTCGGGAACAACCGCCATGACCAACTACCAATGGTCCGCCCTCTTTTTAGGGGATGAAGCCTATGGGCGGAACACAGGTTATTACGTTCTTCTCGATACCTTCCGAGATATCTTTGAGCGAGGAGGAGAGAAGAACTGGAAAAAGATTTTGGACTTGGTGCGGACTGACTGCCGAGATGTCGAAAAAATGATGAATGAAGTCTACCTCTGTGAGTATGAAGGGGGCCTCTTCAATGGGGGAGCTGCCCAGATGGAGCGGCCAAACGCCTTTATCATCCAACAGGGACGGGCGGCAGAATCTGTCTTGATGGAAATTGTCAGGAATATTTTGAAAAAACGCCACCCAGACAAGACCTTTACCATCCCCTCCAATGGCCACTTTGACACGACCGAGGGCAATATCAAGCAGATGGGGTCGATTCCCCGGAACCTCTACCATAAGGAGATCCTCTATGAAATTCCTGAAGGGGGCAAGTACGAGAAAAACCCCTTCAAGGGCAATATGGACATTCAAAAACTCGAGCAATTGATCGAGACCCTAGGTCCGGAAAATGTTCCCCTCATTTTTACCTGTATTACAAATAATCCCATCTGTGGCCAGCCCGTCTCTATGGGTAACCTCCGGGAGATCAACCGGGTGGCCCACCAGTATGAGATTCCTCTGGTCTTTGATGTGGCCCGCTGGGCAGAAAATGCCTACTTTATCAAGAAAAATGAGGATGGCTATGCCGATAAGTCGATTGCAGAAATAGCAACTGAGATGTTCTCCTATTGCGATGCCTTCTGCATGTCTGCGAAGAAGGACGGCCACGCCAATATGGGCGGGATGCTGGCCTTCCGAGACAAGGGGCTCTTTTGGCAGAAATTTTCTGACTTTGATGAAAAAGGCAATGTGACGACCGACGTCGGTGTCTTGCTCAAGGTCAAACAGATTTCTTGCTATGGGAATGACTCCTATGGGGGAATGAGCGGTCATGACATCATGGCCTTGGCCGTCGGCCTCTATGAGAGCTGTGACTTCAACTACATGGAAGAGCGGGTCCGCCAGGCGGAATATTTGGCTCAGGGCTTTTATAAGGCTGGGGTCAAGGGGGTTGTCTTACCAGCAGGTGGCCATGCCGTTTACCTCAACATGGATGAGTTTTTTGATGGAAAACGGGATCATGCAAGCTTTGCTGGCCAGGGTTTCTCCCTTGAATTGATCCGCCGCTATGGGATCCGGGTTGCCGAGCTCGGTGATTTTTCTATGGAATATGACCTAAAAACCCCGGAGCAACAGGCAGAAATTGCCAATGTCGTTCGCTTTGCCATTGACCGGAGTCGGCTGACCCAAGAACACCTGGATTATGTGATCGCAGCGGTCAAGGCCCTCTATGAGGATCGGGAGTCCATTCCCAATATGCGAATTGTCTGGGGGCACAACCTTCCCATGCGGCATTTCCACGCCTTCCTGGAACCCTGTCCCAACGAGGAAAAAGAAGGCTAAGGCCTGCTAGGAGGCTAGGAAGCATATGACCAATCAGAATATAACTCAGAATATGGCGCAAAACTCGACCCAGAACACGACAAAAGCTCGGGATACTTTTACAGGCAAATTGGGCTTTATCCTCGCCTGTATTGGCTCAGCCGTAGGGATGGCGAATATCTGGCGCTTTCCTATTATGGTCTCCAAATATGGGGGCATGACTTTCCTTTTACCCTATTTCCTCTGCGTGGTCCTGGTTGGTGCTTCCGGGGTCATTGGAGAATTTGGTCTGGGGCGAGCTACCCAAGCTGGGCCTATTGGGGCCTTTGGGGTCTGTACCCAAAAACGTTTCGGGAAATAATCCCTTGGTGAGGCCATCGGATTGATCCCCATCCTCGGAGGCCTAGCCTTGGCCATCGGCTATACGGTGGTGATGGGCTGGATCTTTAAATATTTTTATCTGACTTTGACAGGAGGCCTCCAGGGCTTGGGTCAGGATATGGACAAGATCGGCGGCACCTTTGGTGAGATTGCTAGCCACAACCCT
>ERZ1673752.2570-NODE-2570-length-19831-cov-6.924504_pt1 | contig 19831 bp, 13 predicted proteins | sample MGYA00580195_ERZ1673752 | MGnify/ENA primary metagenome ERZ1673752 (study PRJEB41218, sample SAMN15661744) | gut metagenome | host: Homo sapiens | place: Canada: London | collected 2015-08-20/2019-03-30 | study: EMG produced TPA metagenomics assembly of...
TATGTTTTTTTTAAAACACAGTATGTTTTCACCTAAACCATAGTAAGAATTCGGCTTAACGCCGGTAAACGGCGTTAAGCCTTTAATCAGCGTTTCCATAGAAATATTTGACGGCATAAACAATGAAATTTAATTAAACTTTAAATGTATAATCAATGTTCGATGCCACTTATCGGAAAAATACATATATATCTTTGTAATGAGTTTTAATCCACGGCAACACTTTAATGCCCCTTGAAAAAATCCATCAACTTCTAATAATTTTGTATTAGTTTTATTTGCAAACACTTTCGGATTATCAACACTGAAATACATTTGTGCATTTTTATTTCCTGTTTTCTTCACATATTTATTAGCATACTCTAATCCTTTTGAGTTTGTAGCATCAAAGATCAATTCTCCGTTAGGAATCTGATCCTTCATCCTTTTAATCATATCGATAATGTTATATTCATCAAAATATTGATATACTCCTGCTGCAGAAATAAGCGTTGGCAATGAGGAATCTATTTTTTTGATCCAGTTGAGGTCAAACATATCTGCTGATATAAGTTTCTGATTTCCGGCATTTCCCAGAACTCTTTTTCGTACTTCTATAACCTGAGGAAGATCTACTTCATAGAAATTGGCACTTTTATTTTTTATGCGATTATATGCTGTTTCTAAACCTGCTCCTAAAAATACAACATTTCCTCTTTTATTTTTTTCAAGAAATTTTTTAATTTTTATATCAATTCCTTGTTGTCTACAAACACTCGCCATATAAAAATATTCCGTACTATTGTTATCTATTCCATCCGTTTGTATGTGCCGTTTCAAAGATAACGCTTTTTCATCATAGAAAAAATGCGGAAACTTTTCAGATACATATATTCTGGCAGCAAGAGGAATATAGAGAGTATCTTCAACACCATCAAAGATATTTCCTGTGCTCATTTTTTTTCATCAGTCCTTTCCGGTTTTGTTAAAGGGCAAACCGGTTAAACCCCCGTTTCTTTACGAAATTTTCCACGACACCGCTTCTTCTCGGCTTCGGATAAAGTTTTTGTAAATGCCGTCTCTTTGTAAAAGCTCCGCGTGCGTTCCCGAATCAACAATTTTCCCTTTGTCAACCACAAAAATGGTGTCGGCATGCTCCACCGTTTTTAAGCGGTGCGCAATCATGATAACCGTTTTTTCTTTGGTGAGGTTTGAAATTGCATCCATGAGTTCTTTTTCATTTTCGGGGTCAATATTCGCCGTCGCTTCATCGAGGATGATGATAGGCGAATCTTTCATAATCGCACGGGCAATCGAAATGCGCTGGCGCTCCCCGCCTGAAAGACTTGAACCTTTTTCACCGATAACCGTGTCATACCCGTTCGAAAGTTTTGAAATAAATTCGTGGCACTGTGCTTTTTTGGCAGCTTCAATCACTTCTTCTATTGAAGCATCCGGCTTTCCAAACCGGATATTATTCGCAATAGTATCATTAAAAAGAAACACATTTTGAAACACAAAAGAAAAATTTTCCATTAAAGAATCCATCGAATATTCTTTTACATTTGTACCGCCAAGCGTAACTTCTCCGTCGTTTACATCCCAAAAGCGCGCCATCAATTTACACACGGTCGTTTTCCCGGCACCCGAAGGTCCGACAAAAGCTGCCGTAGATTTTTCGGGAATAACAAGACTTACGCCGTCCAGTATCTTTTTTTTCTCATAAGAAAAATCTACCTGTTTTAACTCAATATCTTTTTTTTCGGGATGAATGGTTTTTCCGGAAATATCCATCGCTTCAAGATTCAATATATTTCCGGCTTTTGTAACGGAAATATCAACGAGCCGCAAAAGCGACGAATACGCTCCGGCATTTTCAAGTTCGGTAAAAATATGAAACGAAAGAATAATCATCACTATCGTATTTGCAATTTCCATTCCTGAATAAAGATAAAAATAAATTGATGCCAGCATTATCATAACGCCGGTAAGTTTTAAAGTAATTGTTTGAAAGGGAATAAATTTATTGACCGCCATTTCAAGCTCGGTTGTTTTTGCCGCAACATCATCAAGCGTTTTATTCAAATCCTTTCGTTTATCGCCTGAAATATGATAGGCTTTAATTTCTGCAATTCCCTGCACATATTCCAAAACTTTTTCAATCAATGCCGTGTCGACTTTAATTTTTTCTTCTACGATTTTACTGTTTTTCTTTTGCTTTAAATGATTTATAAAAGTGAAAATTAAAATTCCCGCAAGCATAATTAAACCGATACGCCAATCAAAAACAGTAACCAATATTGTAAAGACTGCCGTATTTAAAAGTCCTTGCGTAATAATAAGTACGATTTTTGTTGCAATATCGCCTAAATTTTCCATCGTGTTCGTGGCGACGGAAATAATTTCGCCGAGGCTGTTTTTATTAAAATACCCCATCGGTAAATACCGCAGATGCTCGGCAATTTCAATTCTTTTGTCGGCACATTCCCGATAGCCTGCGGTTGTCTGGTGCATCATACTGACGCTTCGTACAATTGTGCCCAGAATCAAACTTGCCGCAAGCACTAAAAAACCGATAAGAATAAAATTTGACGGGGTGCCTTTAAAAAAGCCTTGCAGAACAATCCCCGTTGCTACAAACTTCATCCCTTCACAAAGGGCTAAAATAAATCCGAGAAAAATCGATCGATAAAAAAGATTTCGATTTTCTTTTGAACAAAACTTAAAAAATCTTTTGAGCGTTGCTATCATAAAGCTCCTCCTAATTCGTTATTTTTTAATCCGGTATCTTTTGCACCGATATGAGTGTTCCACATATTTGCATATAAGGCGGATGATTGTAATAATTCGTCATGCGTTCCGATTGCCGAAACTTTTCCGTCATCGATTACCGCTATTTGATCGGAACCGGTAACGGTAGAAAGCCTGTGTGCAATCACAATTAATGTTTTTCCGCGCGTCAGTTTCCCGATTGCCTTTTGAATAATTGCTTCGTTTTCGGGGTCGGTATACGCCGTCGCTTCATCAAGAATTAAAATCGGTGCATTTTTCATCATCGCACGAGCAATAGAAATCCGCTGCTTTTCTCCGCCCGAAAGATGTGCGCCTCCGCCTCCGACATTTGTATCAAAGCCGTTTTCAAGCGCCATAATAAAATCATAACAGCCGCTTAATTTTGCACACGCCTCGACTTCCATGTCGCTCGCTTGTAAATTACCCATTCTGATATTTTCGCGAACAGTCGTATCAAATAAAAAAGCGTTTTGCGATACAAATGAGGTATACTTATTCAAATCTTCAAAAGACAAATCTTTTATGTCGGCATTTCCGATTTTTATCGTTCCCTTATTCACATCCCAAAGCGACATAATAAGCCGTGCAATTGTCGACTTTCCCGAGCCTGAAGGACCTACCAGCGCCGTTACTTTCCCCTGCGGAATTTCCAAACTGACATCGTGCAAAACTTCCTTTTCATCGTATGAAAAACTTACATGATCAAGCCGAATCGAAAAATCAACGGGCGTTTTTACACTTTCTTTCGGTCTATCCAATTCATCGGCTTCCAACACCGCATCGATTTCCCCGAAGATTGTAACCGCCTTTGCCATGTCATCTATATAAGTCAAAATGGAAAAAAGCGGCGTAATTAAACCGGTTGCAAGTGCGATAATCATCACAAAATCTGAGAGCGCAAGAGAGCCGTGCAAAGTAAAAAGCGCGCCGACGGGAAGCACTGCAAGTAATGTTGCAGGCGTTACGGTCATCATCAAAGAATGCGGGACAAGGCAGGATTTCATCCAATCGATAAAACTGTACGCACTTTCCCGTGCCGCTTTTACAAACCTCCCGTAAGACGCTTCCGCCTTTCCGAAAGCCTTTATCACTTCAATGCCGCCGATATATTCAACCGCCACATTATTTAAGTTTTTGGTCGCGTCTTGCGTTTTTTGAAACCGAGGAGTATAGCCGCTCATCATCCACATCATCGCCAAAGCTCCGACCGGGAAAGTTACCAACGAAAGCAAACCCATCCGCCAATCCAAAATCAAAAGATAGATAAATATCAGCAGCGGAGCGGCAAGGTTTGCCGGCACCTCAGGAATAATATGTGCAAGCGTTGTCTCCATACTGTCGACCCGTTCCACGATAGTGTTTTTCAACGAACCTGATGACATCGCTTCAATCGTTCCGAGCGGCATTCTTTCCAGTTTATCCAAAATTGCAATTCTGATATTTTTCAAAAGTCTGAAAGTAGTTTTGTGCGAAAGCGTTGTTGATAAGGTATGAAAGACAACCCGCACAATAAAAAAAACAGCTATCAGTAACAGTCCGTGTTGATACACTTTGAAATCCTTTTCGCCTGCGACAAGATTTTTCACTATGCCGCTTGCCAAAAAAAACGGCACAAGCGAAAAAATCACACCGATAAGGGCGAATATAATTGTCTTAATGTAATTACCTTTTTCGCTTCCCGCAAACTTAAAAACATAATAAAAAACACTTTTTTGTTTAGTATTATTTTCCATAAAAAATTCTCCTATTGTTAGCCATAGCTAATATTATTAATCGATCGGCCGCAACCGTTTAAAAAAGTCGTAACACATCTTTTTAACACATTTTTTTCTTTATTAAAAAAAATATTTCTCCATCATCCGCTGTCCAAAATTAAATGTATCATTTTTATAATCAATGTTCTGTTTTTTATAAAACCTTTTCTTGCATTCAAAACCCCCGCTCCTAGTATGAGGGAGTTTATAAAATCGGTAAGCATGGTATATTTTTCGTCATCGATAAAACTGTTGGGTAGTTTTTCGAAAAAACTAAAAAGTTCTTTCCTTGTCTTTTCTTTCAAGATTTTGAACAAACTTTCCAATTTGGGATTTTTACTTTTTAAAAGCAAGAACTCTATATAAATACCCATATACGGATTATCATCGACAATTTTTTCGTAGAACCGCTCAGCCATAAATTCTATTTCATCGTTTTTGAATTCCCCGATTTTAGATTTTATAACTTGATTCCTATATTCAATTCCGTCTTTCATCAGATCGTACAATATATCGCTTGTACTGTTGTAATAATGATAAAATTCACCTTTTGACAAACCCGTTTCATTGATGATATTTTCCATCGTTGTATGCGAAAATCCTTTTTCCGTAAAAAGTTTCATTGCAGCATTTTTTATTTCTTCTTTTCTTTTTTCAGGATTTAACCGAACTCTTGCGCACATATTGTTCTCCGTTTTATACCGACGGTATAGTCGGTAGTGTAGTATACGAATTTTTTACTATTATGTCAAGTATGGATAACATTTTTTTTGAAAAAAATTCAAACCGTGGTCAGAACCGGATGACGGTATTCTCAATATTGAACAGATTACCAGAAAGCACATTATTTCATCGCGACACTTGAAGTGATGAGCCGCTTTGTCGTTAATCCGAAACGGCAATTTCCAAAAAGCCGTTATTAATACGACTGAAACCCTATGGAGGATATGTACAGTATTTTTCATATTAAACGGTGCGTCCGTGTAATGCGATGTGCATTTTAAAAATGCAAATGCCATCCTAGTGCCATATATTATCGACTTCAACCGCAAGTTCTCGGATAAATATGGCTTAGCGGAAAAAAGACTTGGCGTAAAAGACATTGCCGAAACAGTTCGTGAATTAAACAAAAAACTCAATATCCCTTTGGAGGCACTGATTAATTCGATCAAGAATTAAGGACATCTCTAAAAACTGATGTTTTTAGAGACTACTTTTCAGCGCCAACCTTTAAAATCGTTGTTTCGCAAAGTATGCCGGTAAACGGCGTCAAGCCTTTAATCAACGTTTCCCTTTGTGCTTTAAAGACTGTACGGAAGTTGATTTTAACGCGAAAAAGTTCGCAACGGTTTTGGATCGTATGAGCGAACATACCCACGCAGATCCCTGTACGCTTACGGAGACACTGATTAATTCAATCGAGAATTAATCAGTGTCCACCTTTCCCGGAAAGCCAACACCAGCCGATGTAAAAAGGATTTACGAGTCCGCGTATTACGGAAAAAAGATTAACTAACATAAAAGGCGGTCTTTAAAAACTTCCGTGTTTAGAGACCGCCATCAAAATTGCTCATTAAAAATCAGCGATGAGCAAACATCAGTTTGCGAATAGGCTGATTTCCGCCGTTTCGCAACTCAGTGAGAAACGGCAGTATAAAAAGCGATCTCTTGCGTGAGCAAGAGTCGACCGGTTAATGAGCCGCACTAATGCTGCGGCGAAGTTAACCGTCCGTTTATATCCGACTCAATTAAAAATAATTATACCAGACGTAGAATAATATTTTGGATAAATTCCTTGTTGTGTTTAAACCGGTACCATTTCCATCATCGGTGGCTACCAACTATTTTTATATCAGCGTTGTATGTATTTTTTCATAACAATGCCGTTATAAGGAGTAATATTTTTACCGCCGAAAAAATTGTGCAACTCGCCGCATACTTCAAAACCATTTTTTACATAAAGATTTTGTGCTGCTTTCCATGAACTGCCGACCAGTAGAAGCGCTTCCGTAACACCGTGATAGCGTACAGCAATTTGGTTTATCAACGTTTGAAATAATTTTTCGCCAAAGCTACAGCCGCGATAATCTTTCGAAACTGCCAACGATGAAATGTACAGAGTATTTCCGTTCATATCCAACGATTTGGTAATCGAATGTTGTAATGTAAACTTATCAGCAGTCAACTCTGAACTATCATGCCAAATCTCCGAACAAATAAAACCGATTACCTGCTTTCCACTTTGTAAAATCAAAAAACCGTCTTGAAAATATTTTATCCGCTCACGATATACCATTTCATTTTCGATTGTATCGCAGTCAAAACATTCCCGCTCTATTTTCATAAGAGCAGCAATATCATTTAATTCTGCGTTCCGTATAAATATCTGCTGCATATATTGTTTTATAATGATAGCAAAAACGATAAAAAAATTCTACAACAAATTTTTATATTCGAGTTATGTATTTTGAGTTATTTATGTTTTATTATTTTTTTATGATTCGTAACACGGTTCACATTCCAATAATCTTGCGTTATTATCCATTGATGATTATATGTTTATGAACTCCGGTTTATTTTTTGTTGTACTCGTGCAGCTACAAAAAACTCTTCAGTCTAAACAAACATCAGTGAGCCAAGTAATCCGAAAAATTAAAGCTAAAAACCGCTATTTATTAAAGGCTGAAAGCAAAGAAAAACTATGAATATTATTATAAAACTAGCTCTAAAAACTAAAAAATCTTTAGAGCTAGAAAGTTAAAAATAAAAACTTTTTATAAAAAAGCTTAGATCTTACCAACCAAGTCAATACCGGGCTTTAGCGTCTTTTTCCCGGGAGACCACCGTGCCGGACAAACTTCATCGCCGTGTTTTGCAACAAATTGCAAAGCCTCAAGCCGTCGCAAAAGTTCCGCCGCATTTCGACCGATATTTCCGGCAACAACTTCATAAGCAACAATTTTTCCTTCGGGATTTAAGATAAAAGTCGCTCGCTCCGAACGCCCATCTTCTTCAATCAAAACATCCAAATCTTTGCACAAAATATGCCTTTGATCCGAAAGCATTGGAAACTTAATTTTCTTAATTGTCTCCGAAGCATCCGCCCAAGCCTTGTGTACAAAATGAGAATCGACTGAAACACTGTAGATCTCGCACGACGCTTTTTGAAATTCAGGATACGTATCAGCCAAATCTTCGAGCTCCGTAGGACAAACAAAGGTAAAATCGGCAGGATAAAAAAAGAGCACCGACCATTTTCCAAGCAAATCACTTTTTTTAACCTTATTAAACTTTCCGGCATGAAAACTATCAAGCGTAAAATCAACAATTTCTTTTCCAATCATTGACATAGTAAACTCCTCAAAATTAAATGTAAGCTAATAGTAACAAATATATCAAAAAAAGTCAAGTTCTTTTTTTTTAAGATGATAAGGTTTTTAACAATTAATTGCATGAATATTTTTACCTATTTTCTCATATAGCTAGGCGTCGCTTTTATAAGCTCAGCCTTTTAAAACAGCGAAAACTTCATAATTTTAAGGCAAAATAAAAAGTACGATACCGCTATCGCATACGCATTGCAAACAAATAAAACAAAATTTCACGATCATTGCACGCAAAACTAAGCGACGCAATCCGGCGTAATAAAATAAATCGCAAGCTTTGTCAAGATTAATAAAAATTACTGAGTTTTTTTCTTCAGAAAAAACTTTCCGTATTATCGCAACGCCGTATTTTTTAGGCATAGTTCGAATTTTTGTCTCTTCTTCCGAAATTTTTGCAAAACGCTTTCTTTAAAAGAATGCACTGATTAAATCTAGAATTAAGGTAGTCTTTCAAAAACTCGGGTTAAATACTTTACTTTTGCAAAAACTTTGTTTTGCAAAGTTTGCTGTTAAACGGTGTCAAACCTTTCATCAGCGTATCCTTTAACCAATACCTTCTCCGGTAATATACGGAATGTATTGAACTTCGTCCGTCGTAGCATTTATGTATGTGTGTATTTCCACCGTTTCAAAATTCGGATAATATATATACGAACGACCGTTTTTAAGTTCAATGCAAAAATGATAGGGCATTCCTTCGATATCGTTATCATACTGATACGAAATATTTTTTATATCATTGAATGAGGAAGGACAGCAATACGAACCGTCCGTTTCCCCGCCGAGCAGTTCGCAAAGAAACTGTTCCCGCCTGCCTTCAAGCATTCCCATACATTGCTCTGAAATGTATGACGGCAAGATATACTGCATGCACGCATCAATATCGCGAGCTTTGAGTGCTTTTGCAAAACCTTGTACCAAATCATCCATGGTGCTATTCTTTTTCGGATACTTTTTTAGAAGCATAAACTTTTCGTTTTTCCACTGAAACGCCATATAATCGCATGCGTTAATAATGACCGAAATACTTGTTCCTTCCCGCGGCGGATAAAACTGCACCCAATTGTCCACAGCGTTCAGTGCAATACTTTTTTGAATCTGCTTTTTCATCTCTTTTATGCCGTATTTTTCCGTTTTGGAAACTTTTCCTTTATTGTATTCGTAAAAAAAAGTATCAAAGCCGGTACAAATTAAAATCAAATTTTTTCCGTCTTTCACATTCCAATAACACATTTCCCATTCGGCAACATCTTTTCGAAAATTCAAATAGCGGTTTTTCTCATCACACACATCAATATATGCTTCCCAATTTTTTGCCGGCGCTTCATCACCGAAACCGAACGGTAAAGCTTCTTCAGGGAGTGCACGAAACAGCGTCATGAGGTCTGCGTTACTTTGCGCATTCAGCATAACCGTACCGGCAAATAAAACCGCAATACTCACCGCAATTGATAAAAATTTTCGTTTCATAAAAATTCCTCCGATAATTTTATAAATAAAATGCGCAAAAATCAATCCGTTACAAAATTTAATTCAAAAATTTTCCCGCATATTATGTGCGATATTAATATAGTATGAGTGAACTAGTACATTATATCAATTTCATAATATATCATCCCATACACCGAAAGCTTTTATGCTTGCGACGTAAAAAGCGTGATACGAAACGGACGCACTCCGCATTTCGAAAAACAATGCAATACCGCCACGAGCGGAGTGCGTAGCTTTATTTCCACACCGCTTTTCGCCCATAATTCTAAGTTTTATTTAAATACCGCACTTGTAATAGCGCTGCACAATGTTTCACGTGAAACAATTTATATATACCACAAAATACCGTTTTGCTGCCATGATAAAATATTATGTAATTTTTATCCTAAACGTGCAAAACCAACGTTTCTAAATAAAATAAAGTTATGTAATATTAAAATTTAAAATTTTTAGAGATTTTATAAAACAAGGATGAGAGAAAAAACAAGTTTCACGTGAAACGGTTTCAATGCCATTGCCGTACGGAAGATGTTTCACGTGAAACAATTTTAAAATTTTAGAGATTATTCGGCATCTTCGCGGGCAACAACGTCCAAGCCAACCAAAAAGTCAGGTACATCAATGTTGAGAACGCGTACCCCTTGTGCCGACCGCCCCATTATGCCGACTGTATTTACTTTCAGGCGAAGGGTTTTTCCCTGTCCGGTAATACAAACCACTTCATCATCGTCATAAACCGTAATAACACCGATCACTTCGCCGGTTCGTTCGGTAACCGTATAAATTTTTTGCCCGCCCGTACCGCGTCCGTGTTCGGAAAATTCAGAAAAAGCGACTCGTTTACCGTATCCGTTTGCCGTAATCAGTAAAATACTTTGCTCGTCATCAACGCGGACAGCTCCGGCAAGTTCATCACTGTCCAAAATATTGATACCTCGCACGCCGCCTGCGGCACGTCCCTGCGGACGAACGCTCTCACCTGCAATGCGCAGCGCCTTGCCTTGCTTTGTTACCATCATAATATTATCGGAGCCGTTTGACAAAATCGCACTGACTAAATGGTCGGAATCTTTTAAGTTTAACGCCCGAATACCGCGCGTTTTGGCATTTGCAAAATTATCAATCGTAATCTTCTTAATGGTACCGCTTGACGTTGCCATAATCAAATACATATCCGATGAAAATTCTTTAAATGAAACAATCGCGGTTATTTCTTCTTCCGCATCAATCGCTAACAAAGCTTTAATATGCGTTCCCTTTGTTGTTCGCGTCGCTTCGGGAATTTCATGCACTTTGAGATAGTAAGCTTTTCCCAAGTTACTTATAAACATAATATAGTCATGCGTAACAGCAGTAAAAACCTGATCGATAAAATCATCTTCAACCAGCTTTGCCGTCAAAGACCCCTTTCCCCCACGATTTTGAATTTTATACGCCGATGAAGGAATACGTTTTATAAATCCGAGGTTTGAAATTAAAATAACCATTTCTTCTTTTTGAATTAAATCTTCAATATCGAGCTGTTCAACTTCATCGGGAACAATATCCGTACGGCGGTCATCACCGAATTTATCAACAAGTTCTTGAGTTTCTTCCTTTATAAGGGCATAAATTTTACCGGGATTTGCGAGTAAATCTTTGTAATATTCAATCAAAAGTTCCAGTTCTTCCAGTTCTTCCTTGATTTTGTTAATTTCGAGACTGGTGAGTCGTCCCAATTTCATATCCACAATTGCTTGGGATTGAATTTCCGAAAGATTGAATCGTTTCATTAACGTATCTTTCGCTTCGGGAATATCTTTCGATTTTTTGATTATTTCTATTACTTCATCGATATTATTCAACGCAATAATCAAACCGCGTAAAATATGAGCACGCTCTTCGGCTTTCCGCAAATCGTATTGCGTCCGGCGAGTTACCACTTCAAAACGGTGATTGACAAAATATTGTATCAGCTGTTTTAAATTTAGCGTTTCCGGGCGTCCGTTAACCAAAGCGATATTAATCACTCCGAAGTTTGCCTGTAGCTGCGTTTTCGTAAAAAGTTGGTTTAAAACAATTTTAGGAATTGCACCTTTTTTCAATTCCACGACAATGCGTAATCCTGCACGATCCGAGCTTTCATCGTTAACGTTTGCAATTCCTTCAATTTGCTTATCACGGGCAAGTTCACCGATTTTCATCACCAGGTTGGTCGTATTCACCTGATACGGAACTTCGGTAAAAACGATTGATTCCTTACCGCGCTTATCCGTTTCAATTTTGAAACGGCTGCGGATTATCACTTTACCGCGTCCGGTTTTATACGCCTGTTTAATACCTTTTGTTCCATAGATAATGCCCCCAGTCGGAAAATCGGGACCTTTTATGTGCTTTATCAGTTCATCGATCGTAATGTCGTTATTATCAATATATGCGGAAATTGCCGCAGCGATTTCTCTTAAATTGTGCGGCGGCATATTGGTTGCCATACCAACCGCAATACCGCTTGAACCGTTTGCCAACAAAAACGGAAACTTCGCCGGCAAAACAGTCGGTTCCACGGTAGAATCATCAAAGTTCGGAATAAAATCAACGGTTTCTTTTTTTATGTCCTCGACCATCGCCTCAGCAATTTTTTCCATTTTTGCTTCGGTGTAACGGTAAGCTGCCGGCGGATCGCCTGCAATCGTACCGAAGTTTCCCTGCGGACAAATAACCGGATACCGCTGTGAAAAATCCTGTCCCAACCGAACCAACGCATCATAAACGGAAGCATCGCCGTGCGGATGATAACTACCCAAAACATCACCGACAATTTTCGCACATTTTCGGGTCGGTCCAGAATATCGCAAACCTTTTTCTTCCATCGAATACAGAATACGGCGATGTACCGGTTTTAAGCCATCTCGAACATCCGGTAACGCACGGCTTACAATAACCGACATCGAGTAATCGATGTACGCCTGTTTTACTTCTTCTTCAATGGGAATTTTAATAATAGATTCATTCGTTGTGTCGCTCATAAGCGCGCCATTTTAGCATAAAGCTACGAAAAAAGCAAGCGGATATATATTTCTAAATTAATGATGCAGTTAATAAAAAGCACGAGACAGAGCCCGTGCTTGCAGCAGAAAATTATTCAACACGCATCGGCATTATGATATGAAAGTAATCGGCTTCAGGCGAAGGGCATAATGTCATTGCGTGTTCAATATCCGTAAACTTAATAATAACGGAATCGCACGACATCACTTTAATCGGTTCTTCCAAATATCCGTAATTAAACGCAAATGCGACATCCGCACCGTCATACTTGCAAGGAATTTCTTCAGCCGCATTACCGATTTCTTTTTCGTTGGAAGTAATATTTAAACGTCCCGGAAAAAGTTCAAAATAAATGCGTTTTAAGTTTTTATCAACTAAGATAGAAACACGCTTGAGCGCTTCTAAAAATTCAGCTCGATTTAATTCAAAACTACTCGCCTGACTTTCGGGAATAACGCGATCATAATTCGGAAATTTACCTTCAATGAGCGGACTCGAAAATTTATAATTGTTAAAGTTAAAAAATACAAATTTTTCATTAAATCCAATTGACACATTACCGTTTTCGGTTAAACGTTTATTGATAATATTCAGAATTTTTGTTGGAATAATTACTTCATTTGAATCTTCACCGGATAAATTAAAAGATTTTCGAATATAGGAAAGTCTGCGTCCGTCCGTTGCAACAAAAAGTAAATCGCTTTTTTCTTTTTTCATACAAACGCCGTTCATAAAATAGCGGGTTTGATCATCCGAAACGGCAAAAATAGTATTTGTAATCATTTCTTTTAATTCTGCTGCAGAAACTTCAAAAAATTCAATATTTTCAGGTTCGGTAAACGGTGGAAAATCATTATCTGCAATCGTTTTAAGTTGAAATTTTGCTTTTTTCGCCAAATGTTTAATATGCAATGATTGATCTTTTTCTGAAATTTCGATTTCACCTTCCGGTAATGAATTAATAATACCGACTAATTTATCACAAAAAACCGTCGTTTTTCCTTCTTCAATAATTTCAACCGGAATCGTTGTTTCAAAGTTTACTTTTATATCGGTTGCACGAATTGTCAGTTTACCGTCTTTTGCAGAAAGTAAAACATTTGACAAAATTGAAACTGCTGTTTTTGTTGCTATGATTTCCTGTGCAATTATCAGTTCTTTTAATAAAGCTGACTTTTCAAAATTAAATTTCATTGACACTCCTATTTTTATGTATATATTAGTAGTATTAGTAGACTTTGTCAATATGTCAATAACCGTCAAAGTACACGAAAACCGTACTCCTTATAAAATCAATAACTGCGAGTTTTGTTTACATGTTTTTGGATTTGTTGAAAAAAAACAATTTATTAAAAACATATAAGCAGTTTTTTAACAAAAAATTTCCGTTTATTAACAAATAAAAAGTATCTAATCCGCCATATTTTGTAAATTATTTCTCAATTGCTCTAAAGTCGTTTGAATTTTCGGATCGGATAAAACGCCTTCTTCAATGAGGTTGCAACTGTGTAAAACGGTTCCATGTGATCGGTTGCCGATTTCCGCGCCGATTTCCGAGCTTGACATCGGGGTCATTTCTTTTGCTAGGTACATTGCAAAATGCCGCGCCGTTGCTATTTGTTTTTGTCGTGATTTTCCGCGAATATCCGAAACGCTTATTTCAAAAAGGTTTGCCACCGCTTTGAGAATTTTATCCAAGCTGATATTTTTTTGTCGTTTATCACTGAATGAATCCTGCAAAAGCTCCGCCGTTTTTTCAAGGGTCAGTTTTTTTTGCGTCATGTCTTGATATGCGAGTAATTTAATCAAAGCTGCATTTAAATCACGCACATTACTTGAAATATTTCGCGCAACAAGTTCCAGTATATCGGATGGAAGTTCTTTATTTTGCATTTCAAGTTTTTTTTGTAAAATTGCACAGCGAGTTTCAAACGAAGGGGGTTTTAAATCAACGGTTAAACCTTGTTCAAAACGAGATTTTAAACGGTCAGCTAAGTTTTGGAGCGTATTCGGCGGACGGTCACAGGTAAAAACCATTTGTTTTTTTGTATCGTACAGGTGGTTAAAGGTATAAAAAAATTCATTTTGTAATTGTTCTTTTTTTTCAAAAAACTGGATATCATCCAACAAAAGTACATCGACATAACGGTATTTATTTTTAAAAGCTTGCATTTTGTTTTCCGATAAGCATTTTAGAAATTCATTCATAAAATCTTCCGTCGGTACGTAAAGCACTTTCAAGTTTGTTTTTTCGACAAGCTCGTTACCAATTGCTTCCATGAGGTGCGTTTTCCCCAACCCTACCCCACCGTAAATTAAAAAAGGATTGTAAGCCGTACCGGGATTTTTTGCAATCGCTTTTGCCGCATTTGCTGCAAAGTTATTATTTTCCGAAATAACGAAATTTTCAAATGTGTATTCTTCATTTAACTTTGGATTTTCTGCCCGGCGTTTTTTTATTTTTTCGGAAAGTTGTTTTTCAGTTTCAACTTTATTTTTATTCGATGTGTTCTGAAAAACGGTTTCCGTTGAGTTTTTCGGTAAATCAATTGTCGGTGTTGCGGGAATATCATCATGTAATTCAACGCTAATGTTTACTGTAGTACTCAGTACTTCCGAAAAAGCCTCAATAAATGATTTTGATAAACGTGTTTCAAAAGAACTTTTTGCAAAACTTGAATCTGCAGAAAAGTATACTGTTTCGTTTTGTACTGATTTAAAATGAATTTTGGATAAAATCATTCCCTTATCAAATTCTGAAATTGACGGATAAACTTTTTCTATAACTTTGTTCCAAACTTTTTTGTCTTCTTCATCATTGAACATATAAATTATTATAGCAAGTCTTTGACTTTTTTTCAATTATGATTATAATATAAAACGAATGAGATAGATTATTTAAACTTTTTACAGAGAAAATAATTGCCGCAGCGGTAAAATCGTTTCGCACTAAAATCAAAAAATCATGGTTTAGGAAATAAAAATGGCAGAAAAAAAAGATTATTCAGCCGGAAGTATTACGGTTTTAAAAGGTTTGGACGCAGTACGAAAGCGTCCCGGTATGTATATTGGATCGACCGGTATTGAGGGATTGCATCATTTGGTGTATGAGATTGTTGATAACTCCATTGATGAAGCAATGGCGGGTTTTTGCGATCATATTTTAGTTGTTTTGGAAAAAAATAATATTGTGCGAGTTGAAGACAACGGACGCGGTATTCCGGTTGATATTCACCCGACTGAAGGAGTCAGTGCCTTGGAAATTGTTTTGACGCGACTCCACGCCGGCGGTAAGTTCGACAAAGGTTCCTATAAAGTTTCCGGCGGTTTGCACGGTGTCGGCGTTTCCGTAGTCAACGCGCTTTCGAGTTGGCTTGAAGCGACGGTATACGTAGACGGGTTTGAATATTTCCAGCGGTATAAGCAGGGAATTCCCGAAAAACCGGTTGAAAAACGGGGACCCGCCGGAAGTCACGGAACAACGATTCGCTGGGCTGCCGATCCGGAAATTTTTAAAGATACCACTGTATACGATTTTGATATTCTCGCAAAACGGCTCCGCGAATTGGCTTTTTTGAACAGCAATGTTACGATTGTTATGCGCGATGAGCGATTAACTACGCCGAAGGAAGTTACTTTTAAGTTTGAAGGCGGTATTTCGCATTTTGTGCAGTATTTGAATGAATCAAAACAAGTATTTCCGGCGGAACCGGTATTTATCGAAAATGAAAAAAACGGTACCAAAATTGAACTTGCGTTGCAGTATAATGACGGATACAACGAAAATATTTTAACCTTTGTGAATGATATTAACACGTATGAGGGTGGAACACATCTTGAGGGGCTTAAAAGTGCGCTGACTCGCGTGATGAACGAATTTTTGAAAAATTATCCTAAATTGTTGAAAAAACTGGATAAGGATGAAAAATTGACCGGCGATGATGTGCGTGCCGGTTTAACGGCGGTGCTTTCGACCAAGGTGGAAGAACCTCAGTTTGAGGGTCAAACGAAAACGAAGCTCGGAAACAGTGAAATCCGCGGCATCGTTGAATCAACCGTAAACGAAAAACTGACGTTGTTTTTCCAAACTAATCCGAAAGTGATTGAAAAAATTTTGGAAAAATGTACTTCGGAAGCTTCCGCACGGCTCGCAGCGCGACGCGCAAAAGAGGCGACGCGGCGAAAGAGCGGCATTGAAAGTTTCGGATTGCCGGGAAAGCTTGCTGATTGTTCGTTAAAAGATCCCGTTTTGTGCGAAGTATACATTGTTGAGGGCGATTCTGCAGGCGGTTCGGCGAAAAAAGGTCGTGATAGCAAAACACAGGCGATTTTACCGCTTTGGGGAAAAATGTTGAATGTTGAAAAAACCCGTCCGGAAAAAGTGGTCAATAACGAAAAACTACAGCCGGTTATTGCATCGCTCGGTACGGGAATCGGCAAAAATTTTGATATTTCAAAATTGCGGTACAACAAAGTGATAATTATGGCTGATGCCGATGTTGACGGCTCGCATATCCGCACCTTGCTTTTAACGTTCTTTTTTCGATACATGCCCGAGTTGATTGAAAATGGACACGTCTACCTTGCGATGCCGCCACTCTACAAAATAAGTTACAACAAAGTTGATCACTATGTGTATACGGATGAAGAGCGGGCAAAAATTTTGGACGAAATCGGACGGGATAAAAATCCTTCCGTTCAACGGTATAAAGGTTTAGGCGAAATGGACGGCGTACAGTTGTGGGAAACAACGATGGATCCGGAAAACAGAAAAATGCGTTTGGTAACGCTTTCGGATGCGATTGAAGCGGATCGCATTTTCAGTACGCTAATGGGTGATGAAGTTGAACCGCGCCGCAAATTTATCGAAGAACATGCGGTGTTGGCGAATTTGGATGTATAGGACTGCTCATAAAAGCAGTGCGGCTTCCATATTCGTTTCTTGATATTTATTCTTTATCGCGGAGTTTTTCCCAGACGCGATTAAAGTATGGGTGGATTTCTTTAACCAGTTTTATAATATCGGGGTCAAAGTGCGTTGCACTGTCGGCAATAATCATATCGATTGCCGTATCGTGAGTCATATCCTCTTTATAAGTACGCTTGCTTCGTAGTGCATCGTACACATCGGCAACGGCAACAATACGCGCAGAAAGCGGAATGAGATTGTTGGAAATACGAAACGGATAACCGGTACCGTCCCAGCGTTCATGATGTGAAATCGCAATATCTTGAGCCATCGGAAGCTCAAAACCGGACAGAATCATCGCACCGTTTATCGTGTGCTCTTTCATTATATTCCATTCGGCATCGGTTAATTCAGTCGGCTTTTGGAGAATATAGTCGGGCGTGCCTATTTTTCCGATATCGTGCATGGCGGCATACAATCCGATATTTTCAACAAAGTCAACGTTAATAATATTCGGGTACAGATGCTTCCGATGCATATAATTTGCTAAAAGTTTTGAATAATAATTCACCCGTATTGTATGGTAGCCGGTATCTTTGTCTTTCATTTTTGAAGCTTTAAGTAAGCCATTTAAAATGTTCATTCTGTTTTCAACAAAATCTTTGGTAATATTTTCAAAAAACGCATAGTATCCTTGTAAGTTATTTTTTAAAAAAAGCGGAATAAAGGTGAGCTTTGTATAAATACTGCATGCGACTTGACTTTTATGACCGATTGTTCCTGTCCAGGTAAATCCTTTTTCCGGTGATTGTAAAGTAGTGAGACATTCTTGTAATTGTACCGGTTTAAAAGAATTTTTAAAAATATCAAAAAAGTTTTTTATGGTTAAGTTGTAGTAATCCGAAAAAAGTTTTATGCATGATTTTGTAATCCGCATAATGCGGAAATTTTTATCAATAATCACAACCGGTAAAATGGTCGGTCCGAGTAAATCGGTTGCATCATGGTTCAAAAATTTTTCGGTTTCATTTGCAAAATATTCAGCCATAGCAGCTCACTTTTCCGCGTCACTTTTACGGATGTATATCGGAGCAGTGTAATCATCGTACGGGCGAGTTAAAAGTTCCGATTCATGCGCCGTAAAATACTGCACCAATGCAAGAGAAAAAGTAGTTTGTACCTCCACGAAATGAAGTATATTTTTTAACTCAGATAAAGAAAGACCTGTTTTAGTTTTATAAGAAGCGTTTTCAGAATTTGCAATAAATGTTTCAAAACTTTTTTTGATTGTGTCAGCGCCGATGCACACACAGAGGGTATTTTTATTTTCAAGTGCATCTAAAAATTCTATGAAAGGTTTGTCAAAAATTTCGCTGACGGCTTTTGCTCCATCGAAAATTTGTCCGTATACGGAACCTCGTTTTGCGTCGATTGCAGTTAGTAATTGTCCGGTATAAGGGGTAAATAAAAAGGCAACGCAGGCAAGGGTTGGAATCGGAATGAGGCGCGCGCCATTTGCGAGCGAAAACGCTTTTGCTGCGGAGTACGCCAACCGCAAACCGGTGAACGAACCCGGACCTTCCGCAACTAAAACCGTATCAATTTCATACGGAGAAATTCCTGCTTCGGCAGTTATGTTTTCCATTGCGGGTAAAAGACGTTCAACGAAAACGCGCGAATCAAAATCGTACTGCCGGGTAAAAATACCGGTTTCCGTTTTGACTGAAATAGAAAAAGAATTCGGTTTTAATCCGGCGGTATCAATTGCAATTAAGCTCATAACTTTTATAACTCTTATAGGTATTATAAGTAAAATAGTTGTGAGTTTCAAGCAGATATAGAAATCACGTTTTAGGAAATGTACACTCTAAATATCGCGATATTTTGCGTTGCAGCTGAAAGTTTTCAATTGATTTTTTGCGCTTAATCCGCAATGAAAAACCTTATACGGATTTTCGGTAAAATGTTACAATCAAAAGTGGTAGAGATAAAGCAACAAGAAACAAATAGGGAGGCAGATGTTGTCTCCGATGTTGGCAGATGAAAGATGTGAAAGATACAACGAAGGTATCGCTTTAGGAAACGCTGATTAAAGGCTTGACGCCGTTTAAAATTGCATCCTAAAGAGAGCTGCTGCATAGTACTTAATCGTGCCTCGGTATAGTCAAGCGTATATCCTGTATTGCGCTCGTAATGTGTCCGGTACTATGTTCGTACGGTATCCAGTAATACGATATGAATGGAGTTAAGGAAACGCTGATTAAAGGCTTGACGCCATTTAACAGCGTTTCCTTATTGTTTCTCAATGTTCAGTATAATAAGGTAGATTCTGAACATTTGCGAAACAATAGATTTTAAAGGTGGACACTGATTAATTCTCGATTGAATTAATCAGTGTCTCCTTAACGTTTAGTGTATAATTAAAGAGAAATCTAGTCTATATTTCTATAGAAATATAGGCTAGATTCTTGGAGAAACAGAGGCTATGTTTC
>ERZ1673752.2571-NODE-2571-length-19830-cov-5.763135_pt1 | contig 19830 bp, 22 predicted proteins | sample MGYA00580195_ERZ1673752 | MGnify/ENA primary metagenome ERZ1673752 (study PRJEB41218, sample SAMN15661744) | gut metagenome | host: Homo sapiens | place: Canada: London | collected 2015-08-20/2019-03-30 | study: EMG produced TPA metagenomics assembly of...
TTCCATATTTTCAAGAATAACTGGTTTTTCACTTGAACAAAGTGTATCACCTGTTCCAGTATTTTTAAGACCAACTGCTGCAGCTATATCCCCTGCAAAAACTGCATCAATTTCTGTTCTTTTATTAGCATGCATTTGTACAAGTCTTCCAACTCTTTCATTAACATCTTTTGTACTATTATATACTGATGATCCTGCTTCTAATACTCCAGAATAAACTCTAAAGAAACAAAGTTTTCCTATATATTTATCTGTTAATACTTTAAATGCAAGTGCTGAAAATGGTTCATTATCTGATGTTTTTCTTACAACTTCATTTCCTTCTAAATCTGTTCCTGTAACATGATCAACATCTATTGGTGATGGTAAGAAATCTACTACTGCATCCATTAATGGTTGAACACCTTTATTTTTATATGATGTTCCGCAACATACAATAACTATTTCATTTTTTATTGTTGCTGCTCTTAAACCTCTTTTTATGTCCTCTTTAGTAATCTCTTCACCATCTAAATATTTCATCATTAATTCATCATCATGTTCTGCAGCTTTTTCTATCATTATTGCTCTATATTCTTCTGCTTGTTTTTTATATTCTTCTGGTATTTCTACTATATCTATATCTTTTCCTTCTGAATCATGATACATAGTAGCTTTCATTTCAATAAGGTCAATTATTCCTTTGAAATTATCTTCTGCTCCTATTGGAAGTTGGATACTTATTGGATTTGCATTTAATCTTTCTTCAATTTGTTTTAAACAGAAGAAATAATCTGCTCCTACAATATCCATTTTATTTACATATACTATTCTTGGAACTTTATATGTATTTGCTTGTCTCCAAACAGTTTCAGATTGTGGTTGTACTGCATCTTTTGCAGAAAGAACCATAACTGCTCCATCTAAAACTCTTAAAGATCTCTCAACTTCTACAGTAAAGTCAACGTGTCCTGGTGTGTCTATAATATTAATTCTAGCACCTTTCCAAAAAACTGTTGTTGCTGCTGAAGAAATTGTTATACCTCTATCTTTTTCATCTTCCATTGTATCCATTTGTGATTCACCATCATGTGTTTCACCTATTTTATGGATATTTCCAGCATAGAATAGCATTCTTTCAGTTGTTGTTGTTTTACCAGCATCTATATGTGCCATTATTCCAACATTTCTATATGTTTCTAGTGGATTTTTTCTTTGAGCCATTCTTTTTCCTTTCCTATTTTAAATTTTATTTTAATATCTATAATGTGCGAAAGCTTTATTTGCTTCTGCCATTTTATGTACTTCTTCTTTCTTTCTAAATGCTCCGCCGTTTCCTTCTAATGCATCTAGTATTTCTGCTGCTAATTTTTCAGCCATTGTTTTTTCTGATCTTTTTCTTGAATAATTTACAAGCCATCTTAGTCCTAAAGTTTGTCTTCTATCTGGAGATATTTCCATAGGTACTTGATATGTTGCTCCACCAAGTCTTCTTGCTTTAACTTCAAGAACTGGTTTTATGTTTTCTAATGATTCTTCAAAAACTTCTAAAGCATTTTTTCCAGTTTTTTCAGCAATTATATCAAATGCTGTATAAACTATTGTTTCTGCTACTGTTTTTTTACCATCAAGCATAACATTGTTAATTAATTTAGTAACTAATTTACTATCATATTTTTGATCAGGATTAACATTTCTTTTTTGTATATGTCCTTTTCTTGGCACTTCTCTTCCCTCCTTCTTTTTTTATTCTAAATAGTAAAAATACTATTTAAAGGTACTCTAAAAAAATAATTTTCAGTGTGTGCTTCTATCTTTTAAGAAAGCACCAATTAATATTATTTCTTTGGTTTTTTTGTTCCGTATTTAGATCTTCCTTGTTTTCTGTCAGTTACTCCAGCTGTATCTGATTTACCACGAATTATATGATATCTAACACCTGGTAAGTCTTTTACTCTTCCGCCTCTTATAGTAACAGAGCTATGTTCTTGAAGATTATGTCCTTCACCTGGTATATATGCAGTAACTTCTTGTCCATTAGAAAGTCTTACTCTAGCTATTTTTCTTAAAGCTGAGTTTGGTTTTTTAGGTGTAACTGTTCTAACTGCTGTACAAACACCTCTTTTTTGTGGAGACATAGATTTTCCATGTTTTTTTGTTTTTGGATTATATGTTCTCTTTAAAGCTGGTGATTTTACTTTAGCTTTACTTCTACTTCTACCTTTTCTAACCAATTGATTAATTGTTGGCATCGTGCTTCCTCCTTTCTTTAAAATTACTTCTTTAGTTTAACAAAAAGCCCGTTTTTTGTAAAGGCTTTTAGCCTTTTATTTTAATTTTGGCATTTTAATTTTTTCAACATTAGATAATGTATAATTTGAATATTTATACATTTTATTATTATATTTAATTTCTTTAACAAAATCTGTCTTACTATCTGTTATTATATAGTTTCCAGCAAAATCCATAAATTTATTTTCATTTTTTTCTTTATCTTTTATAGAAATTATAAAAAATGCTTTTTCTGCAAAGTCTTCCACTATTTTAGGTCCAGTATAAAACTCTACAAATGTTTTTTTATTTTCCTTTATTTCTTCTTCATTTTTTATTTCTTTTTCATCTTTTTCTTTTGTAGAAACTTCAGATAAATTTTTAGCAGTATTTTCTTTTTTCTTATGTTCTTCTTTTACCTTATTTATTTTTCCATCTATTTCTTCTGCTTGTTTTTCCTCTTCTTTTGCTTTTTCTTTTTTATCTTCTTTATTTTCTTTATTTTCTTCTAAGTATAATTTATTATCATCTATTTTATTTACTTTACCATCTATAACCGAAAAACCCTTTTTACTTTCACAGTCATAATAAAAATTAGCAATCTTATTTTTATCATCTTTATTATTTTTTTCTTCATATACTAATTGATAAAAATTTCCATTCCTTATATATTTGTTTTTAGATTTATCATCTTCAACTTCAACACTTCTTTGTCTAGTATCATAAAATCTTTCCATAACACCATTTATTTTGTTTATTTTACCTTTTAACACACCTGCTCTTATATAATTTATTCCAAATATTAATACTAGTATTATGATTAAATTAAAAATTGTTTTTTTCATTTTTTTTCCTTTCACATAATATAACAAAATTATTATATCATTAAATTTGAGAATTTAGCCAATTTTAAATATAATTTTAAAAAAATTAAAATAAATAAAAGGACTCACTATTGAATAATTTTAAAAAAATTGGAATATATATACACATACCTTTTTGTGCTTCTAAATGTTTTTATTGTAATTTTGTATCATTTGAAAATATAAATAATAATATTATAGATAAATATATAAAAGCTTTAATATATCAAATAAAAAATGAATATTTTTATTTTAATAAAAAAGATTTTGAAAATATTTTAATTGACACTATTTATATAGGAGGAGGTACCCCTTCATTTATAAATGAAAAATATATATATGAAATATTAAAAGCCATCAAATCTAGATTTAAGATATCAAATGATGCTGAAATAACAATAGAGACAAATCCAGAATCTCTTACAAAAAATAAAGTTATTTCATATAAATCTTATGGCATAAATAGAATTAGCATAGGTTTACAAACAACACAAGATAATTTCTTAAAAGCTATTGGCAGACCTCATACTTTTTCAGATTTTGAAAAAATATATAATTTTTCAAAGAACTTTTTTAGAACTAATATTGATTTAATATTTGCTCTTCCAGATCAAAATTTAGATGATTTAAAAAAGGATTTAAAAAATATTTTAAATTTAAACCCAGATAGTATATCTGTTTATTCATTAATACTAGAAGAAAATACATTTCTATATAATATACAAAATTCTTTAAATTTTCCTAATGAATATTTAGAAAGAAAAATGCAAAAATATATATACAATTTTTTAGAAAAAAATGATTATATTAGATATGAAATATCTAATTTTTCAAAAAAAAATAAATATTCAAGGCACAATACAAATACATGGCTACAACATGAATACTTAGGTTTTGGATTAAACAGTTCATCATATTTTAAAAAATTTAGATTTTCTAATACTTCTAATTTAAATAATTTTATAAATTATTATTCTAAATATAAAAATAATTTAAATGAAAATATTAATATATATACATTAGAAGAAAAACAAAATTTATTTGAAGAAATGAAAGAACACATTTATTTAGGACTTAGAATGAGAACTTATGATACTGAAATTTTTTTTAATAAATTTAATAAAAAATGTGAAGATGTTTTTAAATATGAATTTAATGAAATAAAAAAGCTAAATTTAATTGATATAAAAGAAAAAAATAATGGGTTCCATATTATTTCACTAAATGAAAAAGGATTAGATCTTGCAAATAAAGTTTTAATTTATTTTATATAAAAAAGCAGATAATTCTGCTTTTTTATATTTTATTTGCAATTTCTTCTATTTTTTTAAGTCTCATATTTAATGTGGATTTATTTATTCCTGTTTTTTCTGCTATTTCTTTTAATGACATTTCAGGATATTTTTTTCTCATTTCTGCCGCTTCTTTTAATTTTTCATCTAATTTTATATCTTTATCTTCTATTTTCATTATTGCATCTATTTGTTTTTTTGCTGCACTTAATGTTTTATTCATATTAGAAAACTCAAAATTCATATACCTATTATATTCTTGATTTGCATTTTTTATAACTCTTTCTTCTTCAAACTTTATAGCTGTTTTACTTGCACCCATAAATGCTAATATTTTAAAAATATCATCACCTTTTTTTATATAATATTTTTTATATTCTTCATTTTCATATATATAGCAATTTAGATCTAATTTTTTCATAATTTTTAAAATCAAATCTTCACTATCTTTTATATATATATTAATTTCAAAATTATATTGATTTTTTGGATCATTTATATAACCACTAGATAAAAAAGCTCCTAATAATATATTTTTATATATTTTTTCATCTATACTATCTTCTTTTTCTAGTTTTTTATTTAGTATATCTATCTTTTCTTTTACTATATATATTTCTCCATTTATATTTTTAAGAAGCCTTATAAAAACTTTTCTTATATTTCTATTACTAAATTCATATATATTATTTTCTTTATCAAAAATATTTCTTGTTAAATTAAATCCTAAAATAAAAGAAACATATTCTTCTTCATTAAATTTTTTAATATCTTTTAATATATTTTCTATTATTTCTCTTTTTAAATTATTTGAAAAACTTTCTTTAAAATTTTTATTATAGAATTTATTATTTTTATTTAATTTCATATTAAACCTTTATTCTTTTTATTTTTAAAACTCTATCTCTTCCTTCCATATCTTTTAATATTTTTTCAATACTATATATTTTATTTTCTTTATTTATATTATTTACTATATCAATTATATCTTCAGCTTGATCCATACCTATTTCAAATAATATTTTTCCATCTTTATTTAAATATTTTAAACCTGATTTTAAAATGCTTTTGTAAAATTCCAATCCATCTTCACCACCATCTAAAGCTATAACTGGTTCTTTTTTTACATCTTCAGATAAATTTTCAAGCTCTAATTTTTTTATATATGGCGGATTAGAAATAATATAATCAAAATAAAAATTCAAAGAAGATTTATTAAATTCTTCAAATAAATCTGACTTAATTATAAAAAGTTTATCTTTTAAATTAAATCTTTTATATTTTTCATCTTCTAAAAGTATTTTTTTTATATTTATATTTACAACTTCAAGAGCTATATCTGAAATATCTACAAAACTAAAATATATTTTTAATTCTTTATTATATGATTTTTTATTTAAATAATCTAAAACTCCTTTTAATACGCTTATTCCTACTACTCCTGAACCAGTACATAAATCCACTATATTCATTTTTATATTTTTATCTTCTTTTATCTTACAATCTATATCTTTTATTATACTTTTCATACTCTCATGTATAAGAATTTCAGTATCTGTTCTTGGTATTAAAACACCTTCTTTTACAAAAAATTCACTTTCATAAATATATTTTTTATTTATTATATATTCAATAGGAATATTTTGTTTTATTTTTGAAAGCTTGTTAAAAAACTCTTCTTTTCTTTTATTTAAAATTTCAAAAATATCTTCATTTAATTTTAAAATATATTCTGTTTTATTTATATCTAAAAAATCCTCTATAAATATTTTAGCTTTTTGTTCTGCATCATCAATTTTTTCATTTTCAAGCTCTCTTTGCACAAAAAGTTTTAATGCATTTAAACTAACTTCATTTTTTTCGTTATTATCTATCACTTTCTATATATTTCCTTTTTACTCTATTATTTTTTACTTCTCCAAGACCTATAAAATTTTCACTTTCTTTTTCATATATTAAATATATTCCGTCATCTTTATTTACTGTACATCTAACACCATTTACAAAATGTTTTATTCTTTTTTTTTCTAAATATATTTTTTCATCTATTATATTTTTTAACGCATCTTCTGTTTTTAAATAAATATTATTTTCTAAATTAATTTCATCTAATTTAAAAGCATCCTCAACTTTAAAATTTCCTATTTCTGTCCTTCTTAAATTAAAAATTGTAGCACATGTTCCTAAAGCTTCCCCTATATCTCTTGCAAGACTTCTTATATATGTACCAGAAGAACAGTCTATTTTTAAGCATATTCTTTTATTTTTTTTATCTATATTTAAAAGCTCAATATTATATATTTCAATGGCTCTTTCTTTTTTATTTAAAATATCTTGTATTTCTTCTTCACTCTTTTTTTCTTTTCTTGCAATATCATAAAGCTTTTTACCATTATATTTTATTGCAGAATATATTGGCGGAATTTGTTTTATTTTCCCAATAAATTTTTTTAACACTTCTTTTACATTTTCTTCATCTAAAACATCTAAATTTACATCTTTTTCAAAAAGAATTTTTCCAGTTATATCTAATGTATCTGTATATTTTCCTAAAGCTATATCTGCTATATATGTTTTATCTTTTTTAAGAAAAAAATCACTTAATTTAGTACTATTACCCACAAGAACTATCATTAAACCAGTTGCAAGAGGATCAAGTGTTCCACTATGACCATATTTATTAGCTCTTCTTTTTTTTAAAATATTTAAAACATCCTGAGATGTAATATTTTTTGGTTTATCTATAAGTATTATTCCATTTTCTTTCATATTTCTCCTAAAAAAATAAAGGCTTATGCCTTTATTATAATTTAATATATAGTTTTTAGCAATTTTCACCCTTTTTTTCGACTTTATTAATTTCATTAAGTGAGTTTAATACAAGTTTTTCTTTTATAAAATTTAGAATACTCATTTTTTCTTCTTTAGACAACTTATCCATATTAGATATAAATATATCTGCACCAGCTGCACCTATATGCCCACCTCCATTAAATGCTTTAGCTATATTATATGCAGAATAAGGCACATTTGTTCTAACTGAAAATTTAAATCCATCATTAACTTCTTTTACAAATATAGATATCTTATTACCTTCATATTCTTTTCCAATATTAACAAGTGATTCATCTTCACCGACCTTTTTTTCCATATAGCATTTATCTTCTTTTGTAAGATACATAAAAGCTATTTTGCCCCCAAGTAAAAACTGTATTCTATCTCTTATATATTTATCTAAATTAAATTCTGTTTCAGATTTCTCAATTATATTTATTCTATATATATTAAATAAATCTATATTATTTTCCATTGCCTCTGCTGCAATATTAAATGCTAATACATTCATATTTTGATGTCTAAATCCACCTGAATCTGTTATTAATCCAAGCATTATATTTTTCATTATTTTAAGATAAAATTCTCTTGTTTTTTCTGAATTCATAAAATCTAAATAATTTTCTTTAAAATAATATTTTATTAAAAGATAAACTAATTCTGTAGTTGATGTCATTATTTTATGAATATTTATATCTCCAAAAAGTTCATTTCCTTCATGATGATCTATGCAAATTTTAAATTTTGTATCTTTAAAATCTTTAAACTCTTCATCAACTCTTGTAAGATTTGGCATATCTACAAATATACTAATATCTATATCTTCTTTTTTTAAACTAAATTCAGATTTTGAATTTATTATATCATCTGTACTCACTGTTTTTTCTACTTTTAAAGATACATTTTTAGCAAGTATATATACATTTTTTCCTAAATATTCTAAAAAATATTTAAGTGCCTTTTGACTTCCAATTGAGTCACCATCTGGCATTGAATGCCCTATTATTACTATATTTTTAGCTTTTTCTATTGCTTTTAATGTTTTTTCAAATTCTTTTTCTATTTGCTTTTCCATTTTTACCTTTCTAAATTTACTTAAATGATTATATATTAAATTTATTTTTTTTTCTACAAAAAAATAGGGCATTGCCCTATTTAATTTCTTCATATAATGTTTTCTTGATTTTCTCAAATGATTTATTAAATGAATAAGTTGCAGGTGTTATAAGTGCAATATACCATTTAATATTGTCATTTAGGATATAGTTTTCTTCAAATTTAAAATTTTTAGAAAACTCTGCATATTCTAGAGAATTTATATGTCCTTCTTCGTTAAAAGCTGATGAGAGGACTAAAAGCGATAAATAATCTGCTTGATATTTACTCATCATTCCAAGCTTTTTAACTTCATTAAAGATAGCACTATGTGCTTTTTTAAAGTTTTCTTCTTTTAAAACCTCTTCACAAATTATTGGTAAAAAGATTTGATCAATCTTTCCTTTTGTAATTTGTCGAAAAATTGTTTGTAAAAGTTCCATGATTGTTATCATATTTTTTTTCTCTAAACTGCTTTCAATCAAAACATCATGTTCTAATTCTCGGAATATTTTTTTTATATTCCGGGAATAATTTGAAAATTTTTCTTCTTTTCTTTTCATCTTTTTCCTCCCTTTTAGTAAAATTTTACTAAATCCAAGTTTACATTTTCATTTTAACACAATTTACTTTTTTATTCACTTTTTTTACTATTTTTTTCTTCTGAAATTTTAAGCTCTCTTGAAACTTCATCAATTAATTTGTCCATTTTGTATCCATATTCAATAGAATCATCAAAAAGAAATACAATTTCTGGTGTTTTTTTAAAATTAATATTTTTTGCAAGTTTTGTTCTAACAAATCCACTTGCTTTTTTTAATGTTCTTAAATTTGCATTATCATTTTTTGCACCAATCATACTTATATAAATTTTAGAAATTGCAAAATCTGGTGTTGTTTCTACTTTTGTAACAGTTATAAGTCCTGTAAGTTCTCTATCTCTCATATCTTCTCTTAAAATTTTTGCAACTTCTCTTTTTATTGTTGAATCTACTTTTTCCATTCTTCCCATTTTTAATCCTTTTTAAGAAAGTTTTCTTTTTATTTCTTTAATTTCATATACTTCAAAAATATCTCCTTTTTGAAGCTCATTAAATCCTTCAAGCATTATTCCACATTCATATTCTTTTAAAACTTCCTTAACATCATCTTTTCCTCTTTTAAGTGATGCTATTTTTGCTTCTTTTATAACTACATCGTCTCTTATTACTCTTACATTTGCATTTCTTGTTACTTTTCCGGAAATTACATAAGATCCAGCTATAGTTCCTACTTTAGATATTACAAATAATTGTCTTACTTCAACTTTTCCAATAACCTCTTCTTTTATTTCTGGATCAAGCATTCCTTCCATAGCAAGTTTAACATCATCTATAGCATTATATATTACTGAATATGTTTTTATTTGTATTCCTTTTTCTTCTGCTTCTCTATTTGAAACTTCATTTGGACGAACATTAAATCCAATTATTATAGCTTTTGAAACTTCTGCAAGTATTATATCATTTTCAGTAATTCCACCAACATTACTATGTATTACTCTTACTTTTATTTCTTCATTAGATAATTCTTCTAAAGATTTTTTTAGTGCTTCAACTGTACCTGCAGTATCACCTTTTACAATTAATTTAAGTTCTTTTAAATTTTCTGTCTTAATTTTATTAAATAAATCATCTAAAGTAACAGGGCTTTGTGATTTTAACTTTTCTTCCCTTAATTTTGCTTGTCTTTTTTCAATTAATTTTTTGGCAATTTTTTCATCTTTAACTTCATAGAAAATTTCACCTGCAACTGGAACAGATGTAAGACCTGTAACTTCAACTGGAGTAGATGGTGTTGCTATATTTATTTTTTTACCTTTGTAATTTACCATCTTTCTAATTTTACCAATACTTGTGCCTACTACAATTGTATCACCTTTATTAAGTTGTCCTCTTTCAACAAGCATAGTACATATTGGACCTTTTGTTTTATCTAGTCTTGATTCTATTACAGTACCTTTTGCTTGCTTTTTAGGATTTGCTTTAAGATCAAGCATTTCTGCTTCAAGAAGTATCATTTCTAATAAAGTATCTATATTTGTTCCTTCTTTAGCTGAAATTGGAACACATATAGTGTCTCCGCCCCATTCTTCTGGAACAAGACCATGATTCATAAGTTCTTGTTTAATTCTATCTACATTTGTATCTCTTAAATCAATTTTATTAATTGCAACTATTATTGGTACATCTGCAGCTTTTGCATGATTAATTGCTTCTACTGTTTGTGGCATTATTCCATCATTTGCAGCAACAACTAAAATTGCTATATCTGTAACTTTAGCTCCTCTAGCTCTCATTGATGTAAATGCAGCATGTCCTGGTGTATCTATAAATGTTACTTTTTTACCATTAACTTCAACTTGATATGCTCCAATATGTTGTGTTATTCCACCTGATTCTCCATCTACAACATTTTCATCTTCTTTTCTTATTGCATCTAAAAGTGATGTTTTTCCATGATCAACATGTCCCATTACAACAACTACTGGTGGTCTTGTTACTAGATTTTCTTCTTTATCTTCACTTTCATCAAATAGTTTTTCTTCATAATTTTCTGTAGTTTTTTTAATTGCTTCTATTCCAAATTCACTTGCTACTAAAAATGCCGTATCAAATTCTATGCTTGAGTTAATATTTGCAATAAGACCTATATCCATCATTTTCTTTAAAACATCTGCTACTGTCATTTTCATTTCTTGTGCTAATGTTTTTACTGTAATTGTCTCTGGTATATTAATCTTTGTAAGTTTTGCTTGTACTTTTTCTTTTTTCTTTGTTTTTTGTGATTTGTTTTTCTTTCTATTTCTTTTTTCATATGCATCATAATAATCTAAGACTTCACCACTTTCAATTTTTTCACTTAAATTTGTAGTTGTCTTAAAATAATTTAAAGATTCAAAATCATAATCATCTTCATAATCTTCTCTTCTTGCTCTTTTTTGTGTTTGATGTTCTTTTCCTTCTTCTCTTCTTTTGTCTTTTTGTCTTCCTTTTTTGTCTCTTTCATAATTTAGATAGTCTTTATCTTCTTGAAATTCTTTTTCTTCAAATACATTTTTATTATTTTTTGCATAATTATTATTTTTATTATTTGTTTTCTTAAACTCTTTCTTTTTAGGTTCTTCAGATTTTTTATATACAATATTTGAATTATTTTTAATATTTTTTTCTTCTTTTTTGTTTATTTTCTTTTCTTTTTTTATTTCTTTAGCTTTTTCTTCTTTTTTATCTTCTTTGCTTTTATTATTTACCATTCCAAAAAGCTGACTTATGCTAAGAGGTTTTTCTTCTTCTTTTTTATATACAATATTATAATCGCTTTTATTTTTTTTAGTTATTTTTCCAAATTTTTCTGGCTTTTGTTTTTCTTTTGGCTCTTTTTTTGTTTCTTCTGCCATTATTACAGCTCTTCGCACAACAAAAGGTTTATTTTCTTCTTTTTTACTTTTTTCTTTTTTATTTGCATTGTTTTTAGAAGCAGTTTTTTCTACTTCTTTTTTTATTTTTATTTGTTCTTCTTTAGTTAAATTACTTAAATGACTTTTTATGTCTATTTTTAACTTTTTAGCTATTTCTAAAATTTCTTTATTTGATTTGTTAATTTTTTTCGCAAATTCATGTACTTTTATTATATCCATATATCCCCTTTGTCTGCTTTATGTTCTTTATTTATTTTTTATTTAATTTATTTTTTAATTTATTTTTTAATTTTTCTACATCTTCTTCTTTTATATTTTTAAATTCTTTAAATATATAATTTTTCTTGAAAAACTTTTCTATACATTTTTCATCTTTACAAATATATATTCCTCTGCCTTTAGAAGAGATATTCTCTTCAACTTCAAGTTCTTTGTCTAAATATATTCTATATAATTTGTTTTTATCTTTTTTATCTCTACAACCTTTACAAGTTCTTATGTTTTTTTTATTTCTCATAAATTAATCATTATCTTCTTCTAAAGCTTTCTCTTTTGAAACTTCTTTAGACTTTAAACTTCCTTCTAAAATCTTTTTATTTTTATTTTCTTTTTCTTCTTCTACTTCTTCATTTAAATCTATTTTATTTACATTTTCGTCTTCTGGCTCAAATGTTAATTCTTTTTCATTATTTATTTCTTTTTCAAATTCATCTTCACCATATTCCATATTTTCTAAAATTTTTCTAAATTGCTCTTCAGTTTTTATATCTATTTTATATCCTGTAAGAGTTGCAGCAAGTTTAACATTTTGTCCAGCTTTTCCAATTGCAACTGAAAGTTGTTTTTCTGAAACTATAACTTGTGCAAATTTTTCTTCTTCATTTATATCTATTGCCATTATATCTGCTGGAAGAAGTGCAGATGATATGAATTTCATTGGATCTTCAGACCATTCAATAACATCGATTCTTTCTCCATCAAGTTCATTTATTATATTTTGTATTCTCATTCCTTTTTGTCCAACAAGTGTACCTACTGGATCTATATTTGGATTACTTGAATATACTGCTAATTTTGTTCTGTCTCCTGCATCTCTTGCTATTGATTTTATTTCTACTAATCCTTCATCAAGTTCTGGTATTTCATATTCAAAAAGTCTTTTAACAAAATTTTTATCACTTCTTGAAACCATAACTTGAACATCACCTTTTTGTGCTTTTCTTACACTTTTAATATATACTCTAATTTTTTGATTAACATAGTAATTTTCATTTTTAACTTGCTCATATCTTGGCATTACTGCTTCTAAATTACCTATATCTACTATTACAAGATTTCCTGTTTTTTGAACAAGTCCTGTTACTATCTCACCCATTTTGTTTGTATATTCATCATATCTTATTTCTTTTTCTTTTTCTCTCATTTTTTGAAGTATTATTTGTTTTGCTTTTTGTGCTGCTATTCTACCAAAACTTTTAGGACTTATTTTTACATTTATTTCATCACCTATTTTTAGTTTGTTTTTACCTGTTTTTTTAAGCTTTTTTGCTTCTTCTAAACTAATTTCAGCATCACCTTCCGGCTTTTCAACTATTTTTTTAGTAACATTTATTTCTAAAATACCTTTATCATTTATAATTACTTCTGGTTCATTCTCTGTTCCAAAATGTTCTTTATATGCTGCCTTTAATGCAGTTATTAAAGATTCAACCACAAATTCTGGTTCTATTTCATCTTCTTCATTTATTTCAAGTATTGCTTTTTCAAGCTCTTTCATATTTACATCTTCTATTTTTTTCATTATATACCTTTACAAATTTATATTTTTACTTAATAAGTAGCAAGAGTGAGATTGGCTCCCACTCTTGCTATTTTAAGCATATGTTCAAAAACATTGTATATTTTATTGTTTTTTTTGTCAAATTATATTATCTTTTAGTTTGCATCAAATGCACATTTTTCTAAATAAACATTTTTTCTAGTAATGCTTTTTTTATATTTTTTAATTTTTCAACCATACGCTGATGAAGAGTGATAAGGTTGTCGAGGTGCTGGAAGTAAATTCCAATAAGGTCTTGCTCAATAATGTTTTTAGGTATTTCTATTTCCATTTCCATAAATTTTTCAGGTGCAAGGGTTCTTAATTTTATTACCGTGCCTTCAATATATTTAACTATTTCTTTGATAAATTTATTTGTATGTAATCTTTCTCCTATATATTTTGGACTTACGTAATTATTACATTTAAAAATCTTGTAAATAGGTGATACAACCCCTGTTCTAAGCTTATTTCTGTGGATGGCTCCATGTATTATATTTGCCGGATTATATATAATATCGTTAACTTCAGTACGTGAAAAAACCTTCCTATATTTATCTATCATAATAAAATCTCTTTTATTAGTTTTTTTATTTTCAGGTTCAATTACACCTTCCTCATATGAAAAGGACAGTAATGGAGCTTCTTTTGTTATAGTTTGATGTTCAATTCTTTGAGTAAGTATTTCTTTTAGCTCTCTCTGTTCCCAATCGTCAGCAAATCCTTTAAATCTTATTTCTGGTATTTTTGCACCATTTTTTGGAAACATTTTTTCTAATAATGCATTTTTTGTATTTTTATATTTATCATACTTGTGTTGATGAAGAGTGATAAGGTTGTCTACGCATTGTAAATATTCTACAATAAGATTTTGCTCATCTATTGTCGGAACTGAAATGGGCATATTCAAAAAAGTGTCTGCGTGTATCCTTTTAGCCTTTCTACTGCCGTCAGCAATAGAGCCATGTTTGAGATAAAAGCTCTTCTGAATTGCAATAAAGAACATAAAGTATGGATTCATTCCATCTGAATCAAAGGCGGGTAAATCGGCTGTAGACTCGTAATTATCGAGTTTTTCAGGGATAACCCCAAACGCCGAATTTAGAAAATCAAGTTTACTATAAATGAATTGACCTTTTCTACGAGTAAAATATTGAGTGTGTTCGCTACCGCCAAAATCATTCTTTTCAACAACACCTTTTCCCCATAACTTTACGGTCAATTTTTTAGCATCAACTCCCGTGTTTCCTCTAACTCGGCTTTCAATTAAAAAATCCCCAACCTCATGTTGTTCCCACTCTTCTGTAAAGCCTTTAAATCTTATTTTAGGCACATTATTTTTTTTTACCACAAACATTTCTCCTAATGAATTTTATTAATTGTTTTTTTATTTTGTTGCCTTTATCTTTTTAGTTCTACTTTCTCTGTATCTATATTTACAATATATACTGCTTTTAAATTTGTTGTTTCTGGATCTGAAAAGCCAACTATGAATTCTTTATCATTTTTTTTATCCATAATGTATGACATATAAGCTCCAGAATCATTGTATTTCTTGTTTACAATAGATAAAGCTTTTTCTTCTGGTGTTTTTTCTTTTAATACTTCATTTTTTGTTTGGTTTTTTTCTGTATTTTCTTTTTTTTCTGTGTTTTCTGTATTTTCTGTTTTCTTGTTTTCGTTTACTTCTGTTTTTTCTTCATCTTCACTTATTATATTTTCTTTTTCTTCTGGTTCTTTTTCTTTTTTAAACAAATTATCTAAAAATTTTGTTTTCTCATCTATATTTACTTTAAAAACTTTAGATAAATCTTTGTTTACACTTTTCCTATAATCTTTAGAAAAAACGTACATAATAGCGAATATTAAAACTATTATTAAAAATATTATAAAAACTTTTGAAACAAAAGATTTTTCTTCATCATCCTTTTTTCTCATATTTTTCCTTTACTCTATTTTTGCTAATTTTTCTCCATCTATAAATTTTAGTGAAACTTTATCATCTTTTTCTAAACTTTTTGCTTTTGTTATTACTTTTCCATCTTTTTCTGCAAGTATATATCCTCTTTTTAATACATTTTTAGGATCAGCCATTTTTATTTTTTCTTTAAGTAAAATAACTTTAGTTTGTTTTTCCTTTAATATATTTTTAGTATTATTTGTTATATTTGTTTTTAAAATATTTATATCTTTCTTAAAATTAAATATTTTAGATTTTGGAGAGTTATTTATTAACTTTATTTTAAAGCTATTTAATGTATTTTTATTAAAATTTAGTTTTCCTAAAACTATATTTTTTATATTATTTATTTTTTCAGAAATATACATTCTTTTTTCATTTATTAAATCTTTTGGATTTTTTAAACTCAATTTTAAATTTTTTATTTCTTTTTTTAAAGAATTTATATTTTTATTTACATCAATTATATATCTTCTTTTATATTCATATATTTTTTCGTAAATCTTGCTAATTTCTGGAACTGCAAATTCTGCTGCTTGTGAAGGTGTTGCTGCTCTTAGATCTGAAACCATATCTGAAATTGAAAAATCTGTTTCATGACCTACTGCAGAAATTATTGGTATTTTAGATTCATATATTGCCTCTGCTACAATTTCTTCATTAAAAGCCCAAAGATCTTCTAACGATCCTCCGCCTCTTCCAATTATTATTACATCTACATTTTTTTTCTTATTAAAAAATTCAATTGCTTTTTTAATTTCTAGAGATGCACCTTCACCTTGTACTTTAACTGGATAAAGAAGTAAATTTAAGTTTGGATTTCTTTTTGTCCCAACATTTATTATATCCTGAATTACTGCACCTGTTTTTGAAGTTGCAACACCTATTCTTTTAGGAAACAATGGTATTTTTTTCTTTCTATCTTCTTTAAAATATCCTTTTTCTTCTAATTTTTTTTTAAGTTCTTCAAACTTTAAATACAATTCACCAATTCCAGCTCTTCTCATGGCTTTTACATTAAGCTGGTATCTACCACCTGCTTCATATACAGTTATATCTGCAATTAGCTCGACCTTTTCTCCATCTTTTGGATCAAAGTCTAACATTTTAGTATAGCCTTTAAACATAATACATGGTATAACTGCTTTTTCATCTTTAAGGCTAAAATATAAATGTCCTGAGGAAAACTGTTTTTTAAAATTAGACATTTCCCCTTTTATATATATATTATTTAATTTTTCATCTGAAACTAATCTATTTTTAATATATTTTGTAATAATACTTACCGTTATAGGTTCTGGTCTCATTTTTTTCCTTTTTTATTTATCTAAATTATTTTCTCTAACATAACTTGCTAATATACCATTTACAAATTTAGCAGCTTTTTCATCTTCATAAATTTTAACTATTTTAACTATTTCATTTATAGCTATTTTATATGGCAATCCATTTTCTATCTCTATTATTGCAAGTTCTATTGCTGCTATTTTTATTTTACCAATTCTTGAATATTCCCAATTTTCTTTTAAATATTTTTTTATTGTTTTTTCTAATTTTTCTTCATTTTCATATTTTAAATCTAATATTTTGTTTACATAATTTACATCATCTTTATTCAAAACATTATTTTCATTTAAAAACTCTTCTAAAGTTTCAGTATCCATTTTATTAAATTGTGATGCAAAAAATATTTGAAATATTTTTTCTCTTAATTCTGTTTTAGATATTCTTTTTTCCATTTTTAACCTTTGAAATAGTAAATATAAGTCTTAATCATTTTTAGATTAAGACTTAATTTTTTTCCTTATTTTTTTATTATTTTTTATCGTTTTTTTCAATTACTTTTTTTTGTATATAATATCCAACAATTCCAGCCACTATTATAACTATAAGATTTAAAAGTAATTGAGATACTTTAGTTAATACAAGGATTAAACCAACTAAAAGTCCTATTAAAAGTCCTGCATTATTTTTTACAAAATCTATGATTTCTTCAAATGTTCCATCTTCTTTAGAATAAACTTTTTTTGCTTCTTCTTTTATATCTCCAGCTACTTTTTTTGCTTCTTTTTTTACATCATCAACTTTTTCTTTTACTTCTTTTTCTGCCATTTTTTCTCTCCTTTTTTCATTATATTAATATTAAACCATAAAAATGTTTTTTTTTAAAGCTTTTTTACGTATTTTTTAATTATTTTCATTATTTTTATCTGGATTTTCTTTTGTTTTAATTTTTTTATTTATAATATTTTTAACATTTACATTAATTTCTTTAGCTTCTATATCTGTCATATTTTTTATAACTCTTTTAACCTTTTCTTGAAGCTCTTTTGTCATTTCCTTTATATTTATATCTTTATACACATTTAAATCTATTCTAATTGCTAGATTTCCAGTTTTTCCAATCCAACTATCTGATTTATTTACATCAATACCTTCAACATCTTTAGCTACATCTTTAATTATATTTTGAATTGTTTCTTTTGAAATAGAAAGCTTACCATTATTATTTTCTAAAAGTATTCCTTCTTTTGTTTCTTTATTACTTTTATTTTGAAAGAACAATCCTTTTATTGATATCAAAAAAAGCATTATAGATAATATAAGGAATGTTAAATTTAAATTAAAGCTCATATTTTTAAATAAATTTGATGGTATTAAAAATATTTTTTCGCCAAGCCCAAAAATATTTAAAATTCCAAAAATTGTAATAATAGATATTATGAATGTAAAAGCAGATAAAATCCAGTAAAATATCTTATCTATAATTTTCATAAATCTCCCCCCTATTCTTTCATTTCTTCTAAACCTTGAATATTAACATTAACTTCTTTTACTTCAAGTCCTGTCATATTTTCAACATTTTCTTTTACTTTTTTTTGTACTTCAAATGCAACATCAGGAATTCTTACACCATAATTAACTAAAATATTTACAAAAATATTTATATAACTTCCTTTAATCTCAACTTTTATCCCTTTGCTTTTTTTATCTTTTGCTTTTAATATATCTGGAATACTATCAAAAAAAGGACCTTTAGTTGTTTTTGCATTTTTTATTTTAGATATTGTAACACCTGCTATTGTTGCTACAACTTCTGGCGAAATAACTATATCATCTGAAACTGTCTCAATTTTAACTGGTTTTGTTTCTTTTTTTTCGCTTACTTTTTTATCATTTTTTTCTTTTTTAATATCTGACATAAATTACCGCCTTTCTTAAATTAAGTATATCAATGTGTTATAAAAATGTAAATAAAGAAAAAAAGCACATAATCGTGCTTTACATTCCATATTTTTCTCTAAATTTATCTGGTGTTCCAGAACCTGTCCAAAAAGGATGACATTTTGAACATATATCTACTTTTAATGTTTCTTTTGTTGAAAGTGTTTCAATAACATTTCCACATGCACATGTTATTTTAGCTTTTTTAACTTCTGGTTGTATATCCTTTTTCATTTTTTCTCCTTCTTTTTATCTTAATTTATATTTAGCTCTATGGCAATTAGATCATTTTATACTTTATTACTTTACCACGCACCTCTTTTAATGTCAAACAATTTATTTGTATTTTTCTATATCTTCTTTTTTAAAATAATCATTAAATAGCTCTAAATTTTTAAAATGTGTTTGTCTTAATACTTCAAACAAAATTATATTTACACTATTTGCAAGATTTAAAGACCTTCCATTTTTTATCATGGGTATTCTTATTGCATTATCTATATTTTGTAGTATTAAATCCTCTGGAAGGCCTTTTGTTTCCTTTCCAAAAAAAATATATATTTCCTTTTTTATAATTTCATCATCATTTTCAAAATATTTTATTTCTGTATATATTTTTTTAGCTTTTGTACTTGCAAAATATGAATTTTTTAAAATTTCTTTTTTAGATATATTAAATTCATCCATATTTTTTAAATAAAAATCTTCTAAATCTTCATAGATTCTAATATCTAATTTATCCCAATAATCTAATCCAGCCCTTTTTAAATATTTGTCTTCAACTGAAAAACCCAGTGGTTTTATTAAATGAAGTCTCACATTTGTAAGGCTACATGTTCTTGCAATATTTCCAGTATTTTGTGGTATTTCTGGTTCATGCATAACTATATTTATCATTAAATATCCTTATCTATTTATTAAATAAAAAAAGTGTTAAAAAATTTAACACTTTGGTGCCTTGACGCGGAATCGAACCACGGACACGAGGATTTTCAGTCCTCTGCTCTACCAACTGAGCTATCAAGGCAAAT
>ERZ1673752.2574-NODE-2574-length-19812-cov-9.983145_pt1 | contig 19812 bp, 16 predicted proteins | sample MGYA00580195_ERZ1673752 | MGnify/ENA primary metagenome ERZ1673752 (study PRJEB41218, sample SAMN15661744) | gut metagenome | host: Homo sapiens | place: Canada: London | collected 2015-08-20/2019-03-30 | study: EMG produced TPA metagenomics assembly of...
CGCTCATTTACGTCTCCTTTACTAGATTAATTGCTATTTTCGCACGAAGAAGCCAGGTGACCAAAGCTAAAGCCAGAAAAAGCGCAAAAATCGAGTAAAACTCCTTCACTGGACAGAGGATTTCGAATCGTTATCCTCGGGATTTTCCCGCTTTTGACTGCGTAAATACCAGACCAAGATTCCAAAAAATAATACTAATAAAACTATAAGTAAAGGCAAGAGAAAGTCAGGAAGCATCCCCGCTAGCTTACTAATCTTGGTTTCCAAAGTTACCTGCTGGCCGGAAGTAAGTAGGGAGCTAATATTGGTACCCCCAGTGATTAATAGCAGCACGCCCACTAGGGTAAACACCAATCCCGAGATTAAAGAACCCCAAGTGGTTTGCCGACCTAAAAACTTTAGGGGACGAGGGTGGAATAAACGCTGTTGCCGGGCAGTTAAGGAACCCCAGATTAAGGAAAGTAATGCAACCGGAGTGAACATTCCCAGGGCATACCAAAACATCAGCGCGCCGCCGCGCAAACTAGAACCGGTTAAGGTGGCGGCTGAAAGCACTGCCCCCAAGATAGGGCCGGTACAACCGGAGCCAGCTAACCCATAAGAAATACCAAAAAGAAAAATACCAATGACGCTAGGGCGGGTTGCGCCTCCTAAAGCCTTGGGAAGAGGCAGTTTAGGTAAGGGCAGCGCTAATACTTGAGCGATACCTAAAAGAGTAATTATTACCCCAACTATCAGGGTGAGCAGATGCGAGTTAGAAAGCAACCAGCCACCAAGTCCTCCAGCAGCAAACCCTAAAGGTACTAAGGCGATAATTAGACCAGATAGGAATACTAAAATTCGTTGCAGAAGTCGCGAACGATCCTCGAAAGCACAGGCAAAAAAGGCGGGAAGTAAAAATGCCCCACAGGGAGCTAGGAAAGTAACTAACCCCCCTAGGTAGGCAATAGTAAAGTTAATTGACATTAGCGTGTTTTAGCCGTTTTCGCTGCAATTTCAATAGTTTGAATAAAGCTGTCGGCGGGCAGAGCACCGGTGATTACATAGTCGTTTATGAAAAATGCAGGAGTGCCACCCAGTCCTACTGCTTGGGCGGCCGAAGTTTCCTTTTTGACCGTGTTCGCGGCGTCATCGGCCTCTAGATCTTGGTTAAAACGAGACAAGTTGCTCACCCCGCTAGCTTGGGCGACCTGGGTAACCAGTTGTTTATTCCAGCTGATATGACCATTACCATCTTGAGCCGCTAGCTTGGTAGCAGCTTCTACATACTCCCAAAACTTCCCTTGCTTAGCTGCTGCGATTGATCCGGCAGCTGCGAGGTCAGAATGGTATTGCGAGGCGAAAATTGAAAAGTTATTGAACTCGATACGCAAGGTACCGTTGTCTACATACGGTTTCAGCTGCGGAAAAACAGCTGATTCATACTGGTAACACATGGGACAGGAAAAATCAGAGAACTGAACCATAGTAACTGGAGCTTTGGGATCACCGATTGCCCGCGGATCCGCCTCATCGTTACGATAAAAAGATTTAATTACCTTTTGTGCCTGTTCCTCGCTGACGGCAGTAACTCCTTCAGGAAGCTGTTCGCTTTGGCGTTCCGTCGACTGGGAGCTTTGTCCACTTTGAGTAGATACGGGAGTCTGACTGGAGCTAGCGGCACTATCATTGTTAGAACCTAGATAGTAGGCAATGAAAAACACTAACACCAGCAACGAGATAGCCAGCAGCGTAAGTATCATTACGGCGGCTGGTTTCTTTTTATTAGGCGCCGCCTTCAGGGAGTCACTCATAAACTTAATACCTTTCTTCACCTCTAGCCTAAGGCAGATTAGGCGAAGCGAGCTAGTTAGTTATAGCACGTCACGTCGCTGCAGGTACCGCATCGCGAGCCAACCAATCGGGGCACGCATCCAAAAAGTCAGTAACCTATACAGCAAGGCTCCAGATAGGGCGATTGCACCCGGTACGCCTGCCACTTGCAGACCACCAGTCAGGGCTGCTTCCACCGGGCCGAGTCCGCCAGGGGTGGGAATCATAGAACCCAAAGTGTTTGATACTAGGAATGTAACGGTAATGGTAGCTATCGGCAAATGGTAGCCAAATGCGGCCAGCGCACAATAAAAGGCTGCTACCTGCAGGCCCGTTTGCATTAAACATCCCAGGGTGGTTAGCGCCATTCTGCGCGGACTAGAAGTAATCCAGATTAGGCGCGGCCAAACCTGGTGAAAAGTGGGTTGGATTTTAGCCCAGATCCATTTACGTACCTTTGGAAGGGTAAATCCGACCACTAGCAGTGCCACTATCGACAAGACAGTTGCCAATACTGTCGACGAAGGCAGACGCACGTTCATAGAGGTACCGGTAAACATCACCATGACTGCTAGCAGCGCTACCGTAATTACAAACTGGAACAGTTGCATTAAGGAAACGGTTGCGAGGGCGAGGGCGCCGGTCATATTTTTCTTGGTTAGATACCGCAGGTTAAGGGCGCCCACTCCCACCCCTGCGGGTACTACTAACGAGGTTACCGAACCCGCCAACTGTAGTAAGAATAGCTCGCCGTAGCCTAAACGGTTCGGGGTTACTGCTTGCAAGGAAAGTGCTTGCCCGCTACTCATAGCCACAGAAAAGAAAGCGCCGATGAGAATCCACCAGGCGTTAGCGGTAGAAATAGTGGCATAGATTTCTCGGAAGTTTAAAGAACCTAAAACAATCAGTACTGCCATAACTCCCAAGGCAGTAAATAGCAAAGAGGAGTAGGAAAAGCGACGTAACTGAGCTCGCGGAACGGCGGCAGGATCAGTCTGGGCTTTGGAAAGCAGCTCCTGGCGCAGGGTTGAAAGTAGCGGGCTCTTGCGAAGTTTTTGTCTAGTTGCAGACGGCAAAGCCAAAGTTTGCAGTACTGGCACCATAGCTTCGATTTGGGAAGAGGGAAGCACTGCTCGCATCGCGGCGACCGCCCGATCCTTTCCGAGGTAAAGACTAGTTAGAACTAGCAACTGTACCTGGTCAATTAGAATTGACATTTTGGAGGCTGCGACTTCTCCGTCAGACCAGTTTAGAAAGTATAAAGATCCATCAGAGCCTAAACATAAGTTTTCCGCATTAATATTACGGTGAGCCAGGCCATTTTGATGCGCTTTTAACAGCTGCGACCAGGCAGAATCTAGCTGTTCCTCCGAAATATCAGAGGGAGAGAGGCTAGCAAAGGGGCGTAAGCAAACATCGTCCTCGAAAATATTGAGCATGGTGCTGCCATAGTGAGCCAGGCCGTGGTAGGGGCGAGTATTAAGTTGTGCCCGGGTGGTCATCGCTCCCATGAGAGCCGTATATTCCCCGTTTTGTCGGACCGTGGCAGCCGTTGATTTGGAAAAGGAACGTAGACGCAGATTAGTCCAGATTCCAGTGATCCAGGTAGAAAGACGGGAATCTCCGTCAGTTGCTACCATGCGGTATCGACGGTTATTGTCAGCAATTACGCTATAAACCCTTTCGCCGGGTCTTACCGTTTCCGTAAAGGATTTAAGATCGCTACCGGCAAAGGTAGCTAGTTCTAAAACTGGATCAACGTCTAGCAGTTTCCTTTTCATATCGCCCACTAGTACCAGGGAACCGTTTTCGGTAGTGAAGGTAACCTCTTCGACGCTTAGCAGGTCACCTTCTGTGGGGGGATCGAGACGTAAAATCATCCGGGGAGTTATCCCCACTTGGATAAGGGCAGTAATTAAGGCTCGTCCCGTCGGGCGGTAGTTGCGTACCCCCCAGAGGTAACGTCCCAGACAACCGGTTAGAGTGCCTAAAAATACGGTGATTAGCGCGGAAGGTAAGGTCATACGTCCCTGTAAGACCGCTAAGACTAAAATGAACCAGGTTATTACCCACAGCACTCGCAATAACTGGTCACGTCGGCGTTCACCTGCCACCGTCATCATGGCCACAACCGAAGTAAAGGGAATAGAGATTGCGACTATTGATCCCTCAACTGACCACACTTTCAAAGCATTGGAAAATACGTAGGGAAGAGCGGAAATCAAAGCGGAGGCGCCTAAAGCTACCATTCCCCCGATTACAGCAGTAAAAGCGGCTTGAAAAGTGCGTACCCATTGGCGACGCAGCGCCAACATAGCTATTAAAGCGATCGGGGCTGCCAAGATAAATAGGTTTTGCAACATGGAAAGCGGAAGGAGCAGAATCTGCGCCAAAGTGGTGTTTACGAATACTTTGGTCAAATCCTGGGCAACTGCTTGGGTAGTGGCCTGGGCGTAGATAGCCATTAGCACTACCAACACGATCACCACTAGGTACACCCCGGCACGAGCCAGGTCATCAATGCGTCGCAAACGGGAGTTCTTAGTATCGACAATTTCGGTGAGGTGTCGATCAAGCAGTGGACTCGCCGTCCCTCCCGAAATACTCATGTCTTGATTCTATGTGTAATCAAGGTACATACCTAGATGTGAGCTTGCGCCCAGCCTGCTTTCTAGCCTGTTCGCTTCTGGGCGCGCTCGTTTAGGATGAGAAAGGATTATGAATTACTCTCAGGAGGACGAATGTTTGCGTCTGTAGTAGCAGCGGGAGCTTTGGATTATCTTACCGACCCTAATCTCCTGCTCAACACCCTGCTAGCGGAACTTGGTGGCTGGATGGTGGCTGCGGTGGCGCTGATCGTTTTCATTGAGTCTGGGGTCTTATTCCCGGTACTTCCGGGTGACTCGATGATTTTTGCCCTCGGCATTTTGCATAACCGGATACCTGGGGTGCCGGAATGGTTAACCTTCCTAATACTTTTTATCGCTGCTATCTGCGGAAATATGGTGGGGTACTGGTTAGGACGTAAATATGGTAGGCGGCTTTTCAAAGATGACGCCCGCTATTTATCAACCGAAAACATGCACAAATCTGAGGATTTCTTTCGTCGCTACGGTGGGGTGGCGCTAGTATTAGCGCGGTTTGTACCATTTGTTCGTACCTTTGTCCCCATCATTGCCGGGATTGGCAAACAGAATTACCGCTTATTCCTAATCTGGAATATGGTGGGTGCCGCTCTCTGGATCGCAGCTTTTATGCTGGCAGGGGTACTATTGGGAGATATCCCGGTGGTAGCCAATAACGTTGAGGTAATCGCAATTGCGATTGTAGCTATCTCGGTACTACCGATGGTAGTAAGCTACTTCAAAACTCGATCCAGCAAGCAAAAAGCCGCAAAATAATACGATTTAAGACCTCTAAATACGATAACGATTATTCGTCACGTTCAATAGTTACTACTTCGTAACCAGCGTTCTTGATACAGTCACGGATAGTTTCGTCCTCGATTTCGTAATCGGTGAGGACGGTGACTTGGCTGGGCTCGTTACTGCGCAGCAACACTGACACCCGTTTGACGCTTTCTAAACTCTCCAAAGCTTCCGTGACATGCTCTACGCATTTTTGGCAAGTCATCCCGTTGACCAAAATATCGATAGTGCGATCATTGGCTTTTTTGTCGGGTCGTTTTGCTGGGAAAAACCGCATGTTGCATCCTCTTCTCTATTAATCCTACTTAGCCTAAAGTTTAATCTCTTGTACCAGCTTTGCAATGCTGGGTGTTAATAAGGCCTAGAGATAGCAATACGGGACAGGAGATTGAGGGAATCTCCTGTCCCGTACCTGACCAGTCTAGAAACCGTTAAGTCCAGTTCCCAGTGGACTTAACCGTTCATCAACGATCTGGTCAGGGCTATGGCGCCACCTGCGCCGATTAACCCAAGAACTGCGATCGCGGCAATGGTACCCAGTCCGCCCATGCGGTCAACCACGCTGGGGTTCACATTGGCATCTCTAGCCGCGGCGGGCGCGGAGGGCGCCGCCTTGGGTTCTTCTACTCCCTGAACTTGACTGGCGATCCCATTGCCAGTTGCTTCCCGCGCGTTTCCGGACCCTTCCTGAGCCGGTTTCGCGGAGTTGTTCGCGGTGGTAGAAGAGTGGTTACTACTTGCGTTATTAGAGGAAGTTGTGGGAGCTTCCCGGTAACGAATCGGACCGGGAACGGTTACGGTGCGAGTATTATCCCGATTTTGAATAATGGTGCGTACCGGAGCGGGCTGTGCAGGAGCCGGATTTGTAGCCTGTCTTTGAGGAGCTGCCTGCTGGGCTGGTGCATTAGGCGCAGTGGTTGCTCCGGCTGCCGGAGCGGTTTGCTTGCTTGCGTTAGAGCCTTTGTTCTTTGACGCAGCGTCAAGCGTAGGTGCCTGGCGTTCGACCGTCGGTGCTCCAGAACTATCGGGAGTTTCAGTGGGTTTAGGAGTCTCTGGAGTGTCAGGAACTTCAGGGACATCAGGATGACTGGGTTCTGTATCCGGGTCAGTTGACGGTTGCGGGGCGGGACGAGTATCCAGCACCTTGAAGTCCGCTGCTTCCGGGGCGCGGAACTGGTGCAATGTTAATACCGGATTCCAATCCTGTTTGACCGCCTGCGGATTCACTAGGAACTTTTTGATTTCCAGGTACTTATCAAAAGTATTATTTTCTAAAACGGTGCTGAAATCATATTCGCAGCCAGTGCTGACTTTCAAAGCTCCGTAGATCTCGTCCTCTAGCTGGACAAATACCCAGGGGTGTAGATCCTTTACTGAGCTCTTAAAGTGGTAGGTGCCGGCCAATCCGAGACCCGAGCTTCCTACCGAGCCTTGTAATGCTCGCGAGCTATCGTTAGCGGCCGGATCAAAGGTATACATGTATCCGCCAGCATTGGGGTTTGTGTAGCTGTCGCGACTGGCAAACGGGCTTTGGTCAGAGTCAGACACCGTTAAAAACCAATCTTTACCAGCAGGGAGTTTATTAATCCGCACATTTTCATAGCCCAATTGATCTGAGCCAATGCATCCGGTTAAGAACTTGGGAGTGTTCGCGACCGAGGTAGATACCGTAAGGTTACCGGCTGGAGATTCCTCTGCCAGGTTACCGGCCGCCGCGACCGCTAAGAGACCGGCAGGTATTAGTGCCGTTGCGCAAACCCCGGAAACTAGGGTCTTGGCGAAGTTCTTAAGCCTCATGATCAAATCCCTCATCTATCGCGGAGCCGTTATTGGGAACGCTCCATTTATCTGGTACCAGTTCTAATCTTACCGCTTGGTTAATAAATTGCCAGCTGATAATTGTCTCATTTAGGTGAAATAGGTCACAAAACGCTGGTATCTGGTTAAATGCTCTGCTTATGGCGTCTGAAATATTGGGAATTCTTCCCGAAAAAGCTTCTTTTCAACACTTACCGCCTGGTAAGTATTAGTTTTTTAATGCTTCCCCGGTGGCGAGTTCGCTAGCGTATCCGAAGTAGGTTTTGGGGCTGAGTGCCAGCAACCGAGACTCGGCGTCCTCAGAAAGTCCTAATGAAGTTAGAAACTCTTTCATCGCTGCCTCATCAACTTTGCTATCTCGAGTCAGCTCTTTCAGCCGTTCATATGGGTTATCCATCCCGGGAGTCCCGGCTAGTCCTTCCACCCGCATCACCTGTTGTACGGCCTCGCCCAGTACTTCCCAGTTCTGGTTGAGGTCACGCGCCATGACCTGGCTCGCCACATCCAATCCCCGCAAACCTCCCTGAAGATTGGATAGCGCGAGCAGGGAGTGGCCGATAGCAACCCCAATATTGCGTTGGGTAGAAGAATCCGTTAAATCACGCTGCAGGCGCGAAGTAACTAAAGTCTGCGCCAAAGTTTCTAGCAGCGCACAGGAGATCTCCAGATTGGCTTCCGCGTTTTCAAAGCGAATTGGATTCACCTTATGCGGCATCGTAGAAGACCCCGTGGAGCCTTGTGCCGCCAAGTTCTGGTGGAAGTAACCCATCGAAATATAACTCCAGCAATCGGTTGCCAGGTTATGCAGGATCCGGTTAGTGCGTGCCAAGTCGCTATAAAGCTCACTTTGCCAGTCGTGTGATTCAATCTGGGTAGTAAGCGGATTCCAACAAAGACCCAAATGTTCCACAAACGACTTCGATAACTGCGGCCAGTTAGCGCTGGGCACCGCCACTTTATGCGCCGCCCAAGTACCGGTAGCGCCATTAATCTTGCCCAAGTATTCGGTTTTTTCAATCCGGGAAAGCTGGCGGCGCAACCGGTGGGCAAACACTGCCATCTCTTTACCTAAAGTCACCGGGGTGGCCGGTTGCCCATGAGTATGTGCCAGCATGGGAACCGTGGCCGCCTGACGAGCTAACTCCGAAAGCTGCTCAACCAGCTGGCGCGCTTGTGGTAGCCACACCTGTTCTACCGCCGCGTTAATCCCAATTCCGTAGGCCAGGTTATTAATATCCTCAGAGGTACAAAAAATATGCACCGCTGCCAGATAGTTAGGCAGGGAAGTGTTCCCCAGAACTTCCGAAGCGCCGCGCAGGCGGGCTTGCAGGAAATACTCCACAGCTTTCACGTCATGTTTAGTTTCCGCTTCGATTTGTTTAAGCTCAGTTACTTCGGCTTCGCCAAAACTAGTGATCAGCGAGCGCAAATAGCGTTTTTCGTCCTCGTTAAAGGGGCTTACCCCCTTCAATACCTGGTTTTCTGCCAAGAAAATTAGCCACTCTACCTCGACTAATAACCGGGAGCGGTTTAAAGCCGGTTCCGAAAGGTAGTTGGTGAGCGCACTAACCTGGGAGCGGTAGCGGCCATCTAAGGGGCCTAAAGCAATATCGGTTTCGGCGAAATTAAAGCAGTCATCAAAAAGGGTTTGCATAACCCCTATTATGGCACGAGGCGGCGGGGCAGGTTCTTTCCCTAGGCTAGAACGAAGTTAGCAGCGGGTCAGTTTGGCGCGATCAGGGATCCACGGACAATTTTGAAACCTGAAAGCGCCGCGGGCAGAAAAAAGGCACACTTAAGTTATGAGTCAGGTTCGATTACGGCAGGTACTTTGTGACCTGCCCGCCTATGTTGCCGGCAAAGGCGATGCCGGAAAAGTAGTAAAACTATCCAGTAACGAGCTCCCTTTTGCCCCGTCAAAGCCGATTGTCGAGGCCGGGGAGCAGGCTCTGGCCAGCACTAACCGCTACCCGGATGCCATTGGCAGCAATCTGGTAGCAAAATTGGCGACGCATTACCGGTTAAACCCCGAGCAGGTGGTAGTAGGCCCGGGATCGATTCAGGTGCTAGCGAATGCGTTAAGCGCCGTGGCACAGGCGGGAAATAACGTGGTCTATGCCTGGCGTTCATTTGAGGCCTACCCGATTCTAGTGGGAATCACCGGCGCCTCGTCGCGCCAGATCCCACTTAATAGTGACGGCAGCCATGACCTGGACGCGATTTTAGGTGCCGTAGACGAAAACACGGCCGCGGTTATCTTGTGTAGCCCGAATAATCCTACCGGACCTTCTTTGACCCAAACCGAAGTTCGCGAGTTTTTGGGGGCGTTGCCTGGCCAGGTATTGGCGGTTTTGGATGAAGCCTATTTCGAGTTTGATACTTCTGCCGGTCACGTTGACGGGGTGACTTTACTCACGGACTATCCTAATCTGCTGGTGCTGCGCACTTTTTCGAAGGCGTACGGTTTGGCTGGTTTGCGTTGTGGCTACGGTTTAACGAGCCCGGTGCTCGCGGAAGCGATCCGCAAAGTGGCTACTCCTTTTGGGCTCTCGGCGGTGGCGGAAGCTTGCGCCCTGACAGCACTAGCAGATGATCAGGCTATGCGCTCTCAGGTGTTACAGATCTGCAAGGAGAAAGCGCGAGTACTTAGTGAATTACGCAATCTTGGTTGGACAATCCCGCAGGCAGGCGGCAACTTTATCTGGTTTTCCGGGTCGGTAGGGGAGCAGATTCGGGCGGCAGCGCTTTCCCAGGGGGTACAAACGCGGGGATTTCCCGAGGGCGTGCGGGTAACTATTGGTAGCCGGGCAGAAAATGATCAGTTCCTGGCAGCTATTAGAACCATAAAACCCAGATAAATCGTGGTTTGGTCAAACGCTGCCGGTATTGAGCCGGCAGTGCTTAGGTAAGTAATTCCCGGTAGCCCCAAAATAGATCGCGCCGCCAATCAGGTACGGCCGGATCTACCAAGATGGCTTGGGGAAGCTTGCGGGTGAGCTGTTCTTTCAGGATAGCCGGTATCGCTTGGGGAACTCCCGCGCTGTCTACCAGAAAAACCACGGGCCATCTACCAGGCTTAAATCCTTGAAAGCTGGCAGTTAAAGCCTGCAGCGTAAGTCCGGTTGGTACCGGCAGGCTGGGGGTTAAAGAAACCAGTAGCGCGGTATGTTCGCGATTTACCGGGGTGATCTCTAAGGATTCCGAAGCAATCGGGGTGAGGGCGTCCTCGGTAGGAATCCCTGCTGCTAGGGATGTTAAACGAGGGAGATCATGGGCTTCTAAAGTGATCTCAAATTGTCCCCCTGGGTTAAGGAGGGCACCTATTCCCTGAGAGTCTTCGGCGTCCTCGCGGATCGAATCAAGATGTTCAGTTAAGAGGGCGGCGTTAACTGTAGAGGATGCGGGGGCGCGTAGGCGGGTAGCATAGGCAACTAAAAATTGGGAGTCTCCTTGGGAGCGGAGTTCGCCGCTGCTATAGACGGGGTAGATCGCGAGGGAGCGCAGCAGCGGTTCCAACCTGCCGGTAGCTATCGTCATGTAGATGGCTTGATCCAACGGCTGATCTTTTTCTCTTTTCAACCGGTAATCTCGTACCCGGTTACGGAAGGATTTTTTCATTTAGGGGTGTAGGCGGGAAAAAACAAGTAATCCGATACCGGTTAGCCCGGCAGCTCCCAGACCTAGGGCAAATACGGCTAAAGAGGAAGAACGAATCCACTGCTTGGTAGCCAGATCGGTAGAGGTACTATCTGCCTGGAATTTTAAGGGATTGTCGTTACCAGTTTGGCTGCTCGAATTGGAGCCGTCAGCAGCGGCAGAGCCGGGATCAGTTCCCGCGGGATTTTCTGCCGGGGAAGAACCAGCTGCCGGGTCGGGCAGGGTGGGGAAGGCATTTGCTGGAGGTTGCGGCAGCTGGGCGCGACTTAGCGAGCCACCAGTGCGCGCCAAGTTAGTGCCTACTAGCTGCGAACTTGCTTGTAGTCGCGAAGAAGAAGACAGGTCGGGGTTACGCGCCGCACCATCATGCCCGTTCGTAGGTTTCGAGGTGGGACTAGTTCCCGGATGAGTGTCTCCACCCTCATCCCCGTCACCCGGCTCCGGATCGGGAGTATCCGGGGTAGTTTCTCCCGGATCGGGAGTAGGGGGATTTTCTGATCCTTCCTCGTCCTTTCCATCGACAATATCCTGAAGATCTTTAGGAACCGAAGCTTCTTTGCCGACAATAAAGGTATAGGCCATTTCGGTCTGGTAAGGCTTGTTGGGATTCTGCGGGTCGGTAGTGACGGCTTTCAGGTAGACGGTATAAAAGCCAGCTTGGCTAAAACGCAGGTCAACCGAGCTCTCCTCACCAGACAAAAGATTCTTGAAACCGCTATCGGATTGTCCCTTGGCAACAGAATAAGGCATTTCTTGGTAGTTGCCGCTGGTCCAGCTAGTCCGCGATTCCACCTTTGTTCCCGGTTCCCATGCTGTTGATTCTTTGGTCACCTGAAATACAGTCTCAGTGTTCTTGCCAAAACCGGAGGCGGATAGGGAGGATTTGTCTGCCTTAAATAGGGCTCCGTAATAGACGTTCGCGGTGGCCTGCCCAGTTTCTTCCGCAGCTACTCGCACGCAGGTACCGATTTCTTTCTTGTATTTTGCATCGGGATCGTTGGGATCGTCGGGTCGGGGATCAACAAAATTCTTCTCCGCTCCCTCAGGGGTTGCCTTTTTTGCCTCGGTATATCCCAGGTAGGTTTCCCCGTTCGCATACCCTAAATAAATCGGGGTATTGCTGCTGGTGTCGTTATCGAATTGCTTCCCACCGGGACAATTTTTTTGTGCCCAATCAGTAAGATTCTGTGTCTGGCCAGCTGGGTTGGTAGTGGAAGTACTGGTGGCCGGCGTGTCGGAAGGGGTGGCAAGCGCGAAGGGAGCAGAGCAGAAGCCAATGCACAGCGGCGCTGCTGCCACTAGGATAGTGGCAGCAAAACTGCTGATCTTGCGCAGAATGCTCATAGTAATCGGAACTTTCCTACCCAACCCATTAATACATTTAATAGTGTATCACAACATTAAAGTATAGCGATAGATCTTTAATCGAATTCAATTAAAAGCGACTAAAGTCCTGGAGTGATGAGGTTTCGATTAGAGTAACAATGTAAACAATTTTAACTTAACTATCATTGCTTTCAGCTTCGGCCGCAGCTTGCATCGCGGAAGGTAAGGCCTCCAAAATCCGTCCTACTGCCCGATCATCGTGAGCCGAAGATACGAACCAGGCTTCAAATCCCGAAGGCGGCAGGGCAATGTTTTCCTCTTCCATCGCGTGGAAGAAGGCGCGGTAACGGAAAGTTTCTTGCGTATTGGCCTGTTCGAAATTGGTTACTCCGTCTTGTGCGGGAAGTTCTCCAAAGAACACGGAGAACAAACTGCCCGCCCGGTTAATTTTCAGGGCAACCCCCGCCTCTGCGGCCTCCTGCTCGATCGCCCCGATGAGGGCATCGGCAACTGCACTAGTGCGGGCATAGACGGTATGATCTGCAAGTTCTAAAGTTTTTAGTCCGGCAGCAGTAGCCAAAGGATTACCCGAAAGGGTGCCTGCCTGGTAAACCGAGCCGAGCGGGGAAAGCTGCTCCATGATTTCGCGGGAGCCTCCCAGAGCCGCTAGCGGCATGCCCCCGCCAATCACCTTGCCAAAAGTAAACAGATCCGGCACGAACTCTGCTTTTTCGAGCTCGCCTGCCCGCCAGCGAGCCAGCTCGTCCTCGCCGGAAAAATCGGGAAGCTTAGCGGGGAGGTCTATCCAATAATCGTTTTGCAATCCCCAGTATCCAGAAGGTCCTACCCGGAAACCAGTTAGCACCTCATCGGTAATCATTAACGCCCCATACTTGCGGGTAAGAGCGCGAATATGTTGGTTAAAACCAGGCAGTGGCGGTACGACTCCCATATTGGCGGGGCAGGATTCACATATAACTGCCGCGATCTGTTCGCCTTTGCGCTCGAAGGTTTCGGTGAGCGCGTCAAAGTCGTTATAGGGAAGCACGATAGTTTCGGCAGCGACTGCGGCAGTTACCCCTGCAGAGCCCGGTAGCCCCTGAGTAGCCACCCCCGACCCAGCCGCAGCTAGCAGTCCATCGGAGTGACCGTGGTAGCAACCGGCAAACTTAATGATTAGGTCACGTCCGGTTACCCCGCGTGCCAAACGAATCGCGGTCATCGTGGCTTCGGTGCCAGTAGAAACCATGCGCACCTGCTCACAAGCGGGCATACGGGCGGTAATCGCCTGCGCTAACTTGGTTTCGCCTACCGTGGGGGCACCAAAGGAAAGGCCCTTAGCGGCAGTTTCTTGCACTGCGTGTACTACCGGGGGGCAAGAATGTCCCAGTAGCGCTGGCCCCCAAGACCCCACTAGATCCACAAAAGTGTTGTCTTCCTCGTCACGTATATACGCTCCGAACGCTTCTTTAATAAAGTGCGGAGTGCCGCCCACGCTTCCATAGGCGCGAACCGGAGAGTTAACTCCCCCGGGGATCGCTTTTTTGGCTTGGGCAAATAGTTCTTTATCGGTTAGGGGTTCTTGCTCACTCATGCGCCCATTATCGCCCACAAGTCCCCAAGAGGCGATAATTGCGGCCTTTACACAGAACATTATTGTAGGTATCTCGGTTTTTTCCTGCCTGCGCGAAGCTGATACCACCTCCGGCCGAACCGGCGGGGGAACCGGAAAGGGGAAGGAATGAAAGATTTCGCGTTGCGCGCCTTGGTTTGGGCGCAAACCCGGCAGGCAATTGCGCGGCTAAGAACTGAAGAGGACGGGATGACCACCGCCGAATACGCCATCGGTACTTTAGCGGCAGCCGCCTTCGCTGGTCTGTTGATGGCAGTCATTAAGGGAGGAGGGATAAAAAGCGCGTTAACTGCAATTATTAAACAAGCACTTTCGATTTAAAGTGACAACAATATTTGGGAAACATCCGCAGTCGGCGCAGTTTATTAGATGGCTGCGCCGACTGTGGCAAATGCATCGGGATTGTCAGGGTGGTTACGCCACTGTCGAAACCGCTTTGACCCTGCCTGCCTTGGTGGCGGTAGCGGTGATGGGTTTCGGCGCTGGGGTAGCTGGCGCTGCAAAGGTGCAAACTTGTGACGCGGCGCGGACGGCAGCGCGCGCGGCGAGCATCGGAAAAACGTGGTCAGGTGGTGGCTCCATCGGGGTGACCGTAGACAGTAGTGGGCAGTGGGTGCGCGCCGCGGCCAGCAAAAACCTGGTGGGGAAAGCAAACTTTTTACCCGCGGTGACTTGTAAAGCCAGCACGCTAAAGGAACCAGAGTTGGCGATGGGAATAGCGCCGTGAAAACCGGGAATAGTCGCGCCCAGCTATCCCCCACAACGGCGGAGGCGGGATCGGCCACCATTTGGGCGGTAGGATTTATCTGTTTGCTAGCGGCTTTGACGGTGGGGATTGGACTATTAGGAGGAGCCTTAAGTGCGAAGGCACGGGCACAAACGGGGGCTGACTTCGCGGCTCTAGCCGCCGCCCAGGCTCACTTTTATGGCACCGCGAACGCTCCCTGTGCCGTGGCTACTCGGGTTGCCCGAGAAAATGCGGTGTCCTTAGATTCCTGTATTTTGCGCGTTAGGGACGTGCAAGTTTCGGTGCGGATAAAAACCGTTTTCAACTGGCAGCTTAAAGCTCATTCCCGAGCCGGCCCCGCCATTAATCCCCCTTAAAACATTGGTTTATCTGGCAGTGCCGGCCGAACCAAAGCTGCTAAGTAAGAACTCTAAAAGATCCCGTCCGGCAGATTTAGAAAGCATTTCGTTTCCATTCCCGCACTTGGGGGAGTGGATACAGCGCGGACACCCCTGCTTGCAGGGACAAGCGCTGACTTGCCGATAGGTTAAATCTAGCCAGGTTTCTAGCTGACGAAAACCTTGCCGGGAAAAACCGGCACCTCCGGGGGTGCCATCGTAAATAAACACCGTGGGCAGTCCAGTTTGAGGATGCTGGGTTAAAGATAATCCCCCCAGATCCCAACGGTCACAGGTAGCCACCAAGGGAAGTAAACCAATCAGGGCGTGTTCGGCTGCGTGCAACCCCCCACCCAGCAGCTGTTCTTCGTTTAGCTGCAGCTGCTTAACAAGCTTTTCTGTTAGCGTGAACCAGGTGCCGGTAGTTTGCAAGGTGCGGGTGGGGCAATCCAATTGGAAAGTAGCTTGATAAACATGACCCGGCAGGCGCAATAGGTCAAAAGAAGTAACCTGGGTTTGCACTTCGATCCGCCCGTAATGCCAGCTAACTGTCGGCGCAGGGGTCAGCGGGGCGGCTTCTTCTGAGGTAATCGAAATACTGGTATCCGTGTTGGGGCGGGTACGTAGCTTCTTCGGCCCGGGAACCACTTCCGCGATATCGTCATCTCGGCGAGAAACCTGCCAGACGCGGCCTTGATGCACATAAATCGCATCCGGGTGCAGCACGCTGTCCGCCCGAGAACTATCAACCGTGCCAATTACCTGGGCACTTTCTGATTCAATAATTTGTACTTGGCCGCCCTCTCCGCGAAGTTTTACTGCCTGCCAGGGTGAAAATCGTTTGGTGATATCGAAACAAAGTCCCCCCGGGCGATCTACCAGCAATCCTTGCTGGCGAAGCTGTGTCATAATCTGGGCGCTAGCCTCTCCAAATAAAGCAGTATCCTCACTGGTTAAAGGAAGTTCTGCCGCGGCACACAGCAATTGGGGAGCCAACACAAAGGGATTTTCGGTGTCGAAAACTATTTGCTCGGCGGAGCGAAAAATCTCTTCCGGGTGGTGAGCTAGAAAATCGTCTAAAGGATTATCGGAAACCACCAAGATGCCTAAGCCTTCTTGCCCGGAGCGACCAGAACGACCAAGTTGCTGAAAGAAACTGGCGCGGGTTCCCGGCCAAGAACAGGTGATGGTGGCATCGAGTCCGGAAATATCGATTCCCAGTTCTAAGGCAGAGGTTGCTGACAGGCCTTGCAGCGTACCGGTGCGTAACTCTTTTTCTAACTTTCGGCGCTCTTCGGGCAGGTAACCGCCGCGATAGGCGGCCACTCGCGACATTAACCCCGGGTTACGGGTACTTAGCTGATCCCGGGCGATCTGGGCAATAGTTTCTACTCCCTGCCGCGAGGGCGCAAAGGTCAAAACTCGCCCTCCGCTATTTACTAGCTGAGCCAGCAGGCGTCCGCCTTCCCAAATGGCGGGATAGCGTGGCTCCTCTGCCGCCGCATTCGTACTCTGGGTGGCGGCTGCTCCAGTTTCTTTTGGCTCCTTTTCTGCCGCGGCGCTGCTAAACGAGCCGCCCCCCTCACTGGTTTCCCAAAGATTTTCATCTTCCCAGGAAGCGGGGTCACTATCCTCGATTAGCGGTGGGCGCCAGACGAAAACCGTGCGGGCACCACAGGCGGAAGCGTCGCGGTCAATAACCTCTAGCGAGCGTCCTCGCCCCAACATATTAGCCCCGTGAGCTTCTGGATTAGCGGTAGTAGCCGATAGTAAAGCAAAGACCGGTTCAGCTTGGTATTTACGGGCGAGGCGGCGTAGGCGGCGTAAAATCAAGGCCACATTTGCCCCCAATACCCCGCGGTAATAGTGTGCCTCATCCACGATCACCAGCGATAATCCCCGCAAAAAGGGGCGCCAAAGCTCGTTATGGGGTAGCAATGCGTAATGCAGGAAATCGGGGTTGGTCAGCACCACCTCGGCACCTGCGCGCGCCCACTTTTTAACTTCCGCAGGACTGTCGCCATCTACCGGGGCGACCTGTAGATCCAGTGCGGCCAGGTTTGCCCAGTGGGTTAAAGCTGTCGCCTGGTCACGAGCTAAGGCTTTGGTAGGTGCTAAGTAGAGGGCGGTGGGACGGACGCCTAACAGGGATTTATGGCACTGCGCCAAGAACGGCAGCCATGCCGCCAAAGATTTACCGGACCCGGTTCCGGAAGTAAGAATCACATCCCGCCCACTATGTAAAGCATTTGCGCAGTTAACTTGATGTTCCCAAAGACGTTCGATTCCGTCGGCTTTAAGTCCTGCCGGTAGATCTTTGCCTACCCAACTCGGCCAGGGTGCGAAACTGGGGCGCCGCGCAGGTAACACGGTTTCGTAGAGCAACTGGTCGCTGCTAAAGGAACGTAATCCGTTCGCCAGGTCAGCGATACTCACCGGGGTCTCCTTGTTGACGTGAAAATATTATTAATTAGAGTCTGCGCCCAAAATCCCTCTGGTTGTGGAAACCACAGGGGTGACAAAATAAGGTTAAAGCATGACTAGCGCGCTGAGAAGGGGACTGACTGCCGGTTACGTGCGTCGTTTTTCGGTAGCGCTATTTGCGGTCTTGTTGTTTGTAGCCTGTTACTTGATTTTTGTGTGCACCCGCGCGGGGCAGGCTACTGATACCTTGGCCATGTTTGCGCTATCGGAACTCAACGGCGCATTTGCGCCTTGGGATCAAGTATTGCTGCGGGAATGGTATTTATTTATTCTGGTACCGCTAATCGCGGCGGCAGTGATAGTTGCCCTGGTAAGACGGCGTTTTGCTCTGGGTGCCCGGATGCTAGTGATGGTGGTGGCAGCCACGGTAACCACCCAGGTTCTCAAGCATTATTTGCTATCTCGTCCCGCTCTCGGAATCACCTACTATATGACGAATTCCTTCCCCTCTGGTCACACTACGACCGCAGGAGCGGCCGCGGTAGCGCTGGTGATGGTGGCGGCTGATCGCTGGCGGGAAGTAGCTACCTATCTATCGGCACTGGTGCTCTGGTTAGTGGCTTTAGCGGTAATCGTAGCGCGTTGGCATCGCCCGTCTGACGTCTTCGCCGCCATTTGCGTAGTCGCTGTGTTTTCTCTGCTGCTTTCTCCTCTGGAGCTGGGGGGAGAGCGGGGACAGCGAGCCTTGCGACGAGGACGGATCGTCACCTTCCTGGCGGCGATCATGGTTCTGGTAGGAATAATGATGGTCGCCTACTGTTATTTTCAACTAAGTGCCGGCACCCCTTATTTTTCTGCCGGCAGCGCCAGCAGTGACCTGCACGAACTCGCGGTCTCGCGTCACTGGCTCGCCCTCTTTCTGGCAGGAGGAACCGTCCTCGCCCTCGCTGGAACTTGCTGGGTTTTTATTTTCGAGGTCGCGCGAGCCGGAATGCGCACCCTAAAATCGTCCTCTGCTCCCGCCTAGGTCTTTTGCCCCAAAGGGTTTTAGGGCTTAGAGCTTTCCCATTAGTTTGCGTTGGAGGTTATTTCCGCCCCCGCCAGCAAATATGAGAAAAATCCGCGCAAACACAATATCTAGTGGTTAACATTTAGGAAACCTACTATATCTCGTGTGTCTTTACCTGTTTCCGCCCGCTTGTGCCTATAGTCGATAACGGTGGCTACGAAGCCGTAGACAAACAAGAAGAACTTGAAGGAACCAGAAGAGGATAAAAATGGCACCCCAAACGAAAACGAAACACCTGGTTGATCCCGCTCAGACCGTAAATGAGTATCTATCAAAAGCTGATTGGCGGGTAAATGCCAATGCGAACCAGGGTTATTCATTAGGGGGTCTAATCCTTAACTCTTCGGGCAAACTGATTGCCAACTATTGGCTAAACGAGATTTACACTCCCGAAATTGGGCAGGCACACCGTGAGGGTGACTACCATATTCACGACCTGGATATGTTTGCCGGTTACTGCGCGGGCTGGTCCCTAAAGCAGCTGCTGCAGGAAGGTTTCAACGGGGTTCCGGGTGCGATTGCCTCGAATCCGCCTCGCCATTTTTCTTCCGCCTGCGGGCAAATCGTAAACTTCTTGGGAACTTTGCAAAACGAGTGGGCAGGGGCGCAGGCTTTCTCTAGTTTCGACACCTATATGGCGCCATTTATCCGCAAAGATAACCTGGATTACGAGCAGGTTCACCAATGTATGCAGGAACTGATTTACAACCTGAACGTGCCTAGCCGCTGGGGCAGCCAGTGCCCCTTCACTAACCTGACTTTCGACTGGACTTGCCCGGATGATCTGGTAGATGAATATCCCTTGATTGGGGAGGAACTGATGGACTTCACCTACGGGGATCTGGCCGCAGAAATGGAGATGATCAACCGGGCGTTCATTGAAGTGATGACCGCCGGGGATGCCGATGGACGGGTGTTTACCTTCCCCATCCCCACCTACAACATCACTCCCGATTTCGATTGGGATTCCCCCAACACCGAACGCCTATTCGCCATGACCGCTAAATACGGTCTGCCCTATTTTCAGAACTTCCTGAACTCGGATCTGGATCCCCATATGATTCGCTCGATGTGCTGCCGTTTGCAATTAGACCTACGGGAACTGTTAAAACGAGGCAACGGACTGTTCGGTTCGGCGGAACAAACCGGTTCCCTAGGGGTAGTGACCATAAATATGGCGCGCCTCGGCTATCTCTATAAGGGTGATCTAGAAGGGCTCACCCGCCGGCTCGATCACTTGATTGATCTGGCCAGCCAGTCGCTAGAGAAGAAACGGGAAGTTATTTCCTGGCATATGGATTCGGGTCTTTTCCCCTATACTCGCCGTTACCTGGGTACTCTCGATAATCATTTCTCCACTATTGGGGTAAACGGGATGAACGAGATGGTACGTAACTTCACTGATGACGCGGAAGATATTACCGGCGAAGTGGGGCATAAAATGTGTGCTGACCTGCTAGATCATATCCGGGAACGGATGGTGCAGCTACAGGAAGAAACCGGGCACCTCTATAACCTAG
>ERZ1673752.2577-NODE-2577-length-19778-cov-25.297521_pt1 | contig 19778 bp, 15 predicted proteins | sample MGYA00580195_ERZ1673752 | MGnify/ENA primary metagenome ERZ1673752 (study PRJEB41218, sample SAMN15661744) | gut metagenome | host: Homo sapiens | place: Canada: London | collected 2015-08-20/2019-03-30 | study: EMG produced TPA metagenomics assembly of...
ACGAAGGGGGAATGCAGGCGTGTCTGAAAAAATTCGCTTAACGCAAATGACCAAGGCCGGTGGCTGAGGGGCAAAACTGGGACCGGGTGTCCTGCACGATATTCTTTCGGGAATCCGTAAAATCCCCGACGAAAACCTGCTGATTGGTTTTGATTCCTCTGACGATGCGGCGGTTTACAAGCTCTCGTCTGATTTCTGTGTTATCCATACCGTGGATTTTTTCCCGCCGATTGTGGATGATCCCTACGAATTTGGCCAGGTCGCAGCGGCCAATTCTCTTTCGGATGTCTACGCCATGGGCGGAAAGCCCATCAGCGCGTTGAATCTGCTTGCCGTCCCTTCCTGCCTGGATACGGGGGTCATCCGGGAAATTCTGGCAGGGGGAAACGAAAAGGCCATTGAGGCTGGTATCAATATTTCCGGTGGCCACAGCATCGAAGACCAGGAACCCAAATACGGGCTCTCTGTCGTCGGGATAGTGGCGGAAAAAGATATTCTGCCCAATGGCGGAGGCAAGGCAGGCGAAGTGCTCGTGCTGACCAAAGCTTTGGGAACGGGAGCCATGACGACGGCCGACAAGGTCGATTTGCTTACCGCTTCTCAGCATCGGCTGATGATCGACACCCTCGCCTCGCTCAATAAACGTCCGGCTGAGCTGGCCAGGGATCTCCAACCCTCTGCCTGTACCGATGTCACCGGCTTTGGCCTCATTGGCCATGCCGCTGAGATGGCCGAAGGAGCAGGCTTGACCATTCACCTTTTTGCCAGGGATCTGCCTTTGTTGGATGGGGCTCTGGAACTTGCCAAAGACGGCATTTTGCCTGCAGCGGTTTATCGTAATCGCGCCCATCTTGAAGGTCACTATGCCAAAGAGAAAGATGTCCCCCTGGCTCTAGAGGATATCGCCTTCGATCCTCAGACTTCCGGCGGTCTGCTCTTTGCTCTGCCCATGGATAAGGCCAGAACGCTCATATCCCGCCTCGAAAGCGAGAATCGCCAGGCCTGGATTGTTGGCGAGCTGGTCGAAAAAGAAGAGGTGAGCATTCGTCTGCTGAATCGCCAGGCCTCTTTTTAATCGGAAAAATAAGCGCTTATTATGGTTCTTTCCTGACGACTTAACGGACGGGTCTTTCTTGTGCTAAGCTTAATTTTGCCTCCGGAGAACAGCCCTTGTCCTCTGGAAACTCAGCATGACCATCCGTATTCGGTATGACCATCCGTATTCAGAAAGGAAGTCTCTCGAATGAAAGAATTTACCTGTGATTGCCTGGGCCAGGCTTGCCCGCTGCCCGTTATCGAAAGCAAAAAGAAACTCGCCGAGATGGAAGACGGAAGTCTCCTGCACGTCCTGGTTGACGGCGATGAGCAAGTGCAGAATGTCAGCCGCATGGCCAGGAATAACGGCCATGACGTCAGTTCAGAAAAACAAGGCGAGCATTATGTCGTTCATATCGCGAAAAAATCTGCTCCTGCCTGCAGCGAGGCTGCTGCGCCCGCCAGAAAAGGCAAAACCGTCATCGTCTTTTCCAAAGATGTCCTGGGTCAGGGCGATCCGACTCTGGGTGCGACGCTGATGAAAAGCTACATTTTCTCTCTGACCCAGCTGGACGAAATCCCGGATACTCTGATTTTCTTTAATAGTGGGGTGCACCTCACGACGGCGGGCTCTCCTGCCCTCGAGGACCTCAAAAAGCTGGCGGATGCCGGTGTGCAGATTTTCTCCTGTGGGACTTGCCTGAACTTCTATGGTCTGCAAGACAAACTGGAAGTTGGCGAAGTCACCAACATGTACAGCATCATCGAAATGCAGATGCAGGCCGGCACGGTCATGAACAACTAAACGTAGCCATGCCGAATAAGAAGAGATGACGGCGGCAGGCTGCAGCGAAGCTTGCCGCCGTTGCCCTTTCAGCAACGCGAAAAAGCGAATCAGTCTCCCGATTAAAATACAAGTTTTCTCGCCTGCCTGCGGCAAACATAGTGCTGGAGAACGTCATTTGAAAAATCCCCTGCAAAAAACAAAACACCTGCTGCTGACCTTTGCCACCTCCACCGAAGCCTACGCCATGGAGGAAGCTTGCCAGCGTCACGCTCTGCGCGGCCGCCTCATTCCCGTGCCGCGCGCCATTGCCGCGACCTGTGGCCTTTCCTTTGCCGCTCCTCTTACTGAAAAAGACAAAATCAAAGCCCTGCTGGCCTCCGAAGATATCCACCCGGAGGCCGAATACGAGCTGGACCTGTAAATCCTATTGTGCCTCAAAAGCTTCATATAGAACATTTGAGCCATGACATTAAAAGCTTTATATCCGCTTAAGAGAAAGCTGGTCGAACGGGCACCCTGCTAAAGGATGCTTTAAGCTTGCGCTGCAGGATAAAGCTAAACAAGTCGGCTAAGCCTGCACCTCAGGATAAAGCGGAAGAAGCTGGCTAAACTGCTGCTGACGGATTTCAGTTGAACAAGCTAGTCAAGCTTCTTCCGGCTGACTCAATATTTCCTCAAGCGCGGCCAAAGCAGCAGCGACCTCTTCCACGGTATTTGTTCCGCCAAAGGAAAAGCGTACCGACCCTCGCGGGAAACTGCCCAGGGTCTTGTGAGCCTGTGGGGCGCAGTGTAAGCCAGTTCGCGTCATGATGCCGTAATTCTGATCGAGCAGCCAGGCCACCCTGGCATTGTCGTGCTTAGGGAAATCCAGAGAAACAACGGCGACGCGCTCTTCTTTTTCCGCCTGACAGGACGAGGAAGGGAGGCCGAGAATACGCAGCGGCAGGCGCTCCGAGAGGGCTTCTGCGCCTTCGAGAAAGCGGCGGCAAAGTGCCAGCTCAGCGACAGCGATTTTCCATAAACCCCTCTGAGCCTGCTCGAAAGCACTTCTGTGGGAGCCTGGAACAGCCTCAGCGGCAGGGGAGCTCTCTGCCTGCGCCTCCGCATTCAGACCCTCCAGATACGCCAGGGCTGCACCGAGCCCGAGAATGCCGGGCAGATTCTGTGTGCCCGCCTCAAAGCGATCCGGCAGCAGCGGTGGAAGTTCTTCGGAATCAGAAAAACTGCCTGTTCCGCCGGAAATCAGGGGAGAACATTCCTCGGCCATGCGCTCGGAAAAGAGTACGCCGCCTATGCCCTGAGGGCCAAGCAGGCCTTTGTGTCCGGTAAAACAGAGGGCGTCGCCGTCCAGTTCTGCAGCATCCAGAGGCAGTGTGCCGGCGACCTGAGCTGTGTCAAGAATGAAGGCCGTCCCTGCCTCATGGCAGAGTTTGGCCACCTCCCGAAAAGGCAGCACCGTGCCGCAGACGTTGGAGGCGGCGGTCATGGCCAAGGCGCGCGCAGGTTTTTTCAGGGCCTCCCGCACAGCTTCAAGTGGCCAGCGTCCCTGAGTATCGTTGGGAACCTCATCCACGATCACACCGCTTTTTTCCAATTGGCGCAAAGGCCGCATCATGGCGTTGTGTTCCATCGTGGAACAGATCACGCGATCTCCGGGGCGCAAAAAGCCCTTGAGAACCAGGTTCAGCGAATGGGTGATGTTATTTGTAAAAATGACGCGCCGAAAGGCAGGGAAATGAAAGAAGCGGGCCACGGCTTTTCTGGCGTCAAGCACTGCGAGACCAGCTGCCTCAGCTCCCTGGTAATGACCACGGGAGATGTTGTAGCCGCCGCTCTCAAGAAAATCGCTCATCACACGAGCCACACCCGGCGCTTTTGGGGAGGATGTACTGGCCTGATCAAGATAGATGCGTTTCAAATCGCTGGGTTTCATCATGTTGCCCCTTTCTTTCTGCACTCACCATGCTGCGGCTGATTTTATCTCACTATTGCTGAATGATTGCTGAATTTTACCATTTTCGTCTGTTTTCTCAGACCATTTCCTTAGCTCATTCTCTAGTCCATTCTCTCACATTTGACCAAGGTCGACACCCGATTGACGATTAAGCTTGTCTGGAGAGTTAACAGTTTTTCCGATCAAAGCGCTGATGAATACCGATATATCTTGCCTATAGAATAAACTTGTTATGCGTATCTTTCGATATGCTCGTTGAAGAGGGTGGGCTTGCAGATGACTTTCAGCTTTGAATAAGAGTGCAAGATAAATGCTCAAGCCGTCACTCAACACATTTTAGGGAGGCTGTCCGTTATGAAGAAAGACAGTATGAAACTTATCCTCGCCGGCCTGTTGATAGGTATCGGCGCCATCGCCCTGATGCTTGCCGGGAACCCCGGGAACATGGGTCTTTGCATTGCCTGCTTCCTGCGCGATACGGCGGGTGCCATTAAGCTGCACAGCGCCCCGGTCGTCCAGTATCTGCGTCCGGAAATCATCGGCCTCATCCTGGGCTCATTCCTGCTCTCACTGGGGACGCATGAATTCAAAGCCCGCGGAGGCTCATCTCCGATGCTCCGCTTCGCCATGGGCTTCATGGTCATGATCGGCGCCCTTGTCTTCCTCGGCTGCCCCATGCGCATGGTGCTGAGAATGGCTGGCGGTGACCTCAACGCCTGGATCGGCCTGATCGGCTTTGTCCTCGGTGTCGTCACCGGCGTTTTCTTCCTCAAAAAAGGCTTCTCTCTGAAGCGCAGCTATGTTCAGAAACCGGTTGACGGCATGGCGATGCCGCTCATTCAAGTGCTTATGCTCGTGCTCTTCCTCGCCGTTCCCGCCCTTTTCATGTTTTCTGAAAAAGGACCGGGTTCCATGCACGCTCCTGTGGCTATCTCGCTCTGTGTTGCCCTGATTGCCGGCGCTCTGGCCCAGCGCACACGTATCTGCCAGGCGGGTGCCATTCGTGACCTTTTCATGTTTAAAGATCCGACCCTCCTCTGGGGTTCTGTCGCAGTCTTCGTTGCGGCCCTGGTCATGAACCTTGCCTTTAACAAATTTAATCCCGGCATGGCTGGACAGCCGATTGCTCACACCGAAATTCTCTGGAATATCCTGGGCCTTTATGTGGTTGGCTTTGGCTCCACCCTTCTTGGTGGCTGTCCCATGCGCCAGCTCATCCTCACCGGTACCGGCAACAGCGACTCCGCTCTCACCGTGCTCGGCATGATCGTCGGCGCGGCTTTCTGCCACAACTTCGGCCTCGCTTCCAGCGGTAAGGGAACCACCCCCAATGGCCGTATCGCCTGCATCGCCTGCATCGTCATCCTCTTTATCATCGGCTTCATGAACAGCAGAAATGAAGCTTCTGCAAAATAGGAGCAGGCTCTGCGAATCTCGGGAGAAAGGGCAGACGCCCCGTCGACCAGGCTCGACAAATCCCGAATGTGACAAACGCTTAAGTAAAGAAAGGATCATCATATGACCGAAGTAGATGCCCGCGGCCTTTCCTGCCCGCAGCCCGTCCTGCTTCTCCAGGAAGCCCTCAAGAAAAATGCCGAAGGAGTAAAACTCCTCGTCGATGACTTTGCGCCCATCGAGAATTGCAGCCGTTTTGCTGAAAATCATGGCTACAAGGTCAGCCGCAAAGATGAAAGCGAATGGACCGTCCTCGAAATCAGCAAATAAGCTGAAAATAAGTGCTTCAACTCTCATTGCGCAGATCTTTTCGAGCCACTTTTTCGTGCCTCTTTAGATAAACGCGCGAAAAGAGCTGAATCTTCACATCAGAAGAGATCCCCGGGCTGCTTTGGAAACGCCATGCGGCCGGGGGATTTTTTGTAGAATCATAGAAGCTGCCAAGTTATAAAAGTGGATCGGCATCTTTTCTTCGCCCGACTCTGGAGGCCTGTAGCCGTGCCTGAAGCTTGAGCCTTGCTTGATTGATCTTGTTCTTCTTCTCGCTTATTATTGAAAGGCGCAAAAGGGCTGCCGCGTTTGATGGCTCTGCGGGCGAAGTGCAGACCAAAGAGAGGCTCAGCACGGATCATCATAGCTTCGCCACGTTCGTTGTCCTGGCGGTTAATAACGTATGTCCCTGGGGGCGCACGCGGGAGCAACTGCGGATGGCGCCACAAAGGCCATCTCTGAATTGGCGGAGATGTCTTTGAGAGTGCACGCGGGAGCAGCTCAAAAGAAAGGACCTATATGAAAAATATTGCGACCTTTCACACGCACCTTGGTGCGCTCGACTTTTTTAACGGCCTGAAAAACCTGGGCGATGAAGCTGCGGAGCTTGTGCCTGCGCCGCGCCAGCTCTCGGTTTCCTGCGGCACGGCGGTGTGCTTTTCGAAGCCTTACGACGAGGCGAGCATGGCCAACGAAGATTTAATACAGGTATATCAGATTGAAGCGTCGGGAAAGTACAAGCTTATCCGCGACGAGCTCTAGTGGCCGATATGCCGAAAAACCTAAATAAAAAGACAACCCACAGGGCGTAAAACCCTGCACGAGGCAGGAAGGGAAGAAACGAGGAAAACCATGCAAGAGTATAGCGCAGATCAATCCGCAAGTGTCATAAAGGGCAAGGCCCTGCTTCGCTTGATTCCTCAGGTCGATGCTTTGCTTGCCTCAGAAGCTTTTGCTGAACTGGCCTTGGAATTTAACCATGAAACACTCGTCAGAACCACCCAGAGCGTTCTCGATAACTTTCGTCAGGCGGTTTTAAGCAGCAACGATGACGAGTCTTCTCAGCTTGCTGACGAAGGCGCAACCGGGACAGCAGGCGAAGGGATTTGCCCTCCTGGAGGATGGTGGCCCGGAAGGGGCCAAAGCAAAACAGCGGCGGATCTTACAGATGAGGCCCTCGCTGCTGCCGTTCGTGACAGCCTGAAAGAAGATGAGCTGCACCAGTTGCGTCCCCTTCTCAATGCGACCGGTATCAGCCTGCACACCAACCTTGGCCGCGCCCCGCTTGCCCGGGCGGCAGCGGAGAGCATGGCCCGCCTCAGTCTTGGTTACACTAATCTTGAATATGACCTCGCGGCCGGACACCGCGGCAGTCGGCACGATGTGGTTGAAGGCCTGCTCACGCGCCTCACCGGCACCGAAGCGGCCATGGTCGTGAACAACAATGCCGGGGCCATGCTGATCCTTCTGGCCGAGCTGGCGCAGGGCCGCGAAGTCATCGTTTCCCGCGGTGAACTGGTTGAAATTGGCGGCGCATTCCGGGTCCCGGATGTGATGGTTCAAAGTGGGGCCACGCTGGTTGAAGTCGGGACCACGAACAAAACCCGTCTCTCTGATTATGCCCGGGCTATCAACGAAAACACGGCGGCCATTCTCAAAGTGCACCGCTCGAACTTTCGCCTTGAGGGCTTTACCGAAGAGGCCTCGCTTGAAGAATGTAAGAGCCTTGCCGAAGCCCAGGGTCTGCCTCTGATTTATGATCTCGGCTCCGGTCTGCTGCACCCTGACCCGCCGGCTTTCCTGAAAGATGAACCCACCGTTGCCGAGGGTGTCGCTGCGGGTTGTGATCTCGTCTGCTTCTCCGGAGATAAGCTCCTGGGGGGACCTCAGGCGGGTCTCATTGTGGGTCGAAAAGACCTGATTGAACGCATCAAAAAGCATCCTCTGGCACGGGCGCTGCGCTGCGACAAAATTTGCCTCATCGCCCTGCAGGAAACCCTCAGAATTTATCTTGAACCGGAACGTATCAACGAAGAAATTCCCCTCTTCCGTATGCTCAGCCAGCCTCTCAGCGCGATTGAAAAGCGCGCCGATGTGCTCTGCGATCTTCTCGATCGCGAAGGCTTTGCGGCGGAAGTCTGCCAGCTCAAAACTGAAGTTGGCGGCGGCTCCGCGCCGGGCATTTTCCTCGATTCTGCCGGTATTCGCCTGTCCCCTCAGGACAACGGCTTTCGTCTCAACGAGTTCGAGCGTGCTCTGCGATGTGGAGAGCCGGGTATCATTGCTTTCATTCAGAAGGACAGCCTGGTGCTCGATCTGCGCACGATCCCGGACGAAGAAGTGGAGACCCTTGCGGCTTGCTTTACCCATGCCAGGGACGTCATCGGGGAAAGAGCAGAATAAGCTGAGGAGAAGAAGATGAAGCACATCATTATCGGCACAGCCGGTCATGTTGACCACGGTAAAAGCTGCCTGATTAAGGCCCTGACCGGCATCGATCCAGACCGTCTTAAAGAAGAGAAAAAACGTGGTATCACCATCGAGCTGGGCTTTGCCTGGCTGGATCTGCCGGATGGTGGCAAGGCCGGTATAGTTGACGTTCCCGGTCATGAGCGCTTCGTGCATAACATGCTTGCGGGTGCCGGCGGCGTGGATCTTGCTCTGCTCATTGTTGCGGCGGATGAAGGGGTCATGCCTCAGACCCGTGAACATCTGGATATTTTACAGCTGCTCGAAGTCAAACAAGGCATCCTCGTCGTGACCAAGAAAGATCTTGTGGATCCCGACTGGCTGGAGCTGGCCGAAGAGGACATCCGTGAAGAGGTAAAGGGAACTTTTCTGGAAAAGGCACCGCTCTTTGCAGTTTCCTCTTACACTGGGGAGGGCATCGACGAGCTGCGCCAGGAGATTTTTCATCAGATTGAGGGGCTGAGTGGCAAGGATGACGAGGCCCCGATGCGACAGGCGATCGATCGTGTCTTTACCATGGGAGGCTTCGGCACTGTCGTGACAGGAACCATGCTGGAGGGGCAGGTTCATGTAGGCGACACGCTCACACTCTACCCGGAAAACGAAGACGTTCGTGTGCGCAGCATTCAGGTGCATGGTGAAGATAAAGAAGCGGCGTATGCCGGCCAGCGGGCAGCGATCAATCTGGCTCAGGTAAGCCGTCAGGATGTGGAGCGCGGCAATGTGCTGGCCGCACCTGGAAGCATGGATGTCAGCAGTCTGCTGGATGTGCGCATCGACATGCTTAAAGACTCTCCTTACGAGCTCAAAAATAAAAGCCGCGTTCACTTTCACCATGGCGCAGGAGAACAGCTCGCCCGTGTGCGCCTGCTGGGCAGGGAAATTCTGAAGGCCGGGGAAAGCGCCTTTGCCCGGCTTACGCTGAGCGAGCCTCTTGCTGCGAAAATGGGCGACCACTTTGTTCTGCGCTTTTTCTCACCGCTGGAGACCATCGGCGGCGGAAGGATTCTGGATCCCTGTCCCCCTCTGGCTAAAGTCCATGAAGAGGAAGATCTCCAGCGCTGCCAGCGGCTGGATACGGCTGGGCCTTCTGAACGCTTAGCCCTTGCTATTGAGAGCCAGAGTCCGCTCTTCCGCGAACTTGATCTGGCTTTGCGTCGTGCAGGCCTTAACGGCCTCAGCGAAGAGCGTAAAGCCCAGATCATCCAGGAAGCGGAAGAGCAGTATGGCATCCGCAGACTGACCCCGCAGATTTTCCTGGCTCGCACTTTTATTGAGAAAATGAGTGAAAAGGCCCGGCGCATTCTGGAAGATTTTCACCGCAAAGAACCCCTGAAATCGGGTCTGAAACGCGAAGAACTGCGAACCCGTCTGCTTCCGGAAAATCGCATTGAACTGACAGATCGCCTGCTGGAGCTTTTTGCTGAAGATGGCCAGATTCTCATTCAAGGCGGATTGGTCAAGCTTCCCGGTTTTTCTGTCGAACTCAGCCCACAGCAGAAAAAAATCTCGCAGGAAATGGAAGAAATTTATCTCAAAGCCGGTTTTGCCCCGCCAGATACCTCTGAACTGCTCGCCCGTTTCTCCAGAAAAGACAGCCCGGAGGCCGTGCTCTCCGATCTTATCGATCGCACTGTGCTGAAGCGCCTTGACCCTAACATCTGCCTGCATCAACAATTTTTTGAAGAGGCCCGTGACTTTGTCATACGGACGATCCGGGCCGAAGGCGAGCTCAAGCTGGCGGACTTCCGCGACCATATTCAAAGTTCCCGCAAATACGCTGTTGCCATTCTCGACGCTTTCGACCGTGAACGCCTCACACGCCTGGTGGGCGACACACGGGTTCTGCTTTAAGGCCGTCCTGGCGCAGGATGACTCCTTTGGCCTGAGTTCAGGCTTCTGTCCATCAGAGCTTAGTTCGCGCGGGTTTGCCTGTGCGGATTTCGCGTGTTGACGCGGCCAGCGGCGACTTTTTTTACCTCATCCTTTGTTAAATCTGCTGGAAATAACATTGTGATAGCTCGCTTATTTTGCTAAAATGTTCTAAGCGATGGAATCCAAAAGAGGCGGATTCCACAATGGAGGATTTTTACTTATGATTATTGCAATCCCGAAGGAAATCATGCATGGCGAAGATCGCGTTTCAGCTTCACCCGAAACTGTAGCCGCGATGGTCAAAGAAGGTTGGACCGTCCTGGTCGAAAAAGGAGCCGGCAACGGCGCTTTCTACCATGATGAAGAGTACGTCAAAGCAGGTGCGGAACTGGTCAGCGATGTCCAGGATATGTATAACCGCGCAGAGCTGGTCCTCAAAGTTAAAGAACCTCTCTTCCATGAAGGCCTCGGGAAACACGAAATCGACCTGATGCATAAAGGCCAGGTTCTCATCACCTTCATTCACCCTGCAGCTCCGGTCAACCACGAGATGGTCAAAAAGATGGCAGCTCAGGGTGTGGTCAGCCTGACCCTGGATGGCGTGCCGCGTATTTCCAGAGCACAGAACCTGGATGCACTTACGTCCATGTCCACCTGCGCAGGCTATAAGGGCATTCTGCTCGCCGCCAATTATCTCCCCAGATTTATGCCCCAGTATTTCACGGCTGTCGGCATGATTAAACCCTGCAAGGCTCTGGTTATTGGTACCGGCGTCGCCGGCCTCCAGGCTCTGGCTACGGCCAAGCGTCTCGGCGCCATTATCCACGCCGCAGATATCCGTCCGGATGCTGCCGATCAGGCCGCCTCTCTGGGCGCCAAAACCATCGACTTGGGCGTTCCTAAAGAAGTGGCCATGGGTGAGGGTGGTTATGCGCAGGAACTGCCGGAGAACTACCTGCAGCATGAGCGCGAAGTCCTTAAGGACATCGTTCCGGAGATGGATATCATCTTCTGTTCGGCCCTGGTTCCCGGTTGCCTGGCTCCGGTGATTCTCACCGAAGAGATGGTCAAGAGCATGAAGCCCGGCTCCGTCATCGTCGATATTTCCATCGACCAGGGCGGTAACTGCGCCATTTCTCCGGTCGGCGATGTTGCTGTCAAGCACCACGTCACCTGCATCGGCATCAAGAACATCCCGGGACTTCTGCCTGAAAGCTCCACCTGGATGTTCTCGCAGAACATCTTTAACTTCGCCAAATACATCATCAAGGATGGCAAGATTGTCCTCGATCGCGAGGATGAAATCATCAAAAAGTCGCTCTGCACGATCGACGGGAAAATCGTCCATGCCGGCGCCAGAGAAGCCATGGGCCTCGACTGAAAATAATCCGCCTGCGCGCGCTCTCTGCAGAGCGCGCGCTTTCTTTATGTGAGAAAGGAGAAGCTATGCAGGCCATCCTCTTAATCCTGGTCTTTGCGATCTCGACTTTTATCGGCTATAAACTTATCGGGCGCGTCCCCAGTCTTCTGCACACGCCGCTGATGTCCGGCATGAACGCCTTTTCCGGTGTGACCGTGCTTGGCTGTCTCAGCGCCACGGCCGCAGCTGTTGGCTTTAACAGCAAGCTCATGGGCATCCTGGCCATTATCCTCGCCATGATTAATGTCGTCGGAGGTTTCGGCGTCACTGACCGCATGCTCCGCATGTTCCACAGAGGCAGCAAAAAGACAGAAGGGGAGGCCAAAAATGCTTAATCTCTTTTTGAACGGCCTGCCTGTGCTGGCCCTGGCTATCGATAGAAAGGCCATTTACTACGCGGCTTCGGTTCTGCTTATTGCTCTCGTTATGCTCTGCATCTCGCGCATGAGCAAGGTGGAGACAGCTGTCAGCGGCAACCGCATCGGAGCCCTTTCCATGTTTGCCGCTATCTTGCTGACCCTTTGGTATTACCATATTTTCACAGTAGCTGAGCTATGGATCGCCATGCTCATCGGCGCCGCCCTGGGTCTTTGGATCTCCGCTAAAGTGCAGATGATCCAGATGCCTCAGATGGTTGGTCTGCTCAATGGTTTTGGCGGCCTTGCCTCGATGATTGCCGGTATCCTTACCTTGCTCTCGGCACACCGCGAATTTATGGGGACAGCCAATGTCAGCAATTTTCGTCTGGACGCTTTCAGTCAGATTACCGCGGGCCTTGCCATCGTTGTCGGTGGTCTTACCTGGGCGGGTTCTGCGGTCGCCGCAGCCAAACTTGCCGGAAAACTCCAGCAACGTCCGGTCGTTTACCCGCTGCATCAGCTCTGGACGGGCCTTTTCCTCCTGATTTCGCTGGTCGTGCCCTTCTTCTTTGCCATGACCAATCTCTTCGGAGTGCAGGCGCGCCTGCTGCTGATTCTCGTCGCGGTTGTCGTCTCAAATCTCTTCGGATATTTCTTTGCCATACGCGTGGGCGGCGCGGATATGCCGATCACGATCTCGTTGTTGAACTCCTTCTCCGGGGTGGCCGGTGCGATTGCCGGTATGGCGATGAATGACATTCTGCTCGTATCCGTCGGCGGCATCGTCGGCGCATCAGGCCTCCTGCTCACGCAGATTATGTGCCGCAGCATGAACCGTCATCTCTTCGATATTCTGCTCGGCAAGAGCAGCAAGCCGCTCACCCGTGGCGAGGCGGGAAAAGGCGGGGACAACACCGTTGCAGGGCCAGCAACCGCTGAAGCTACAGGCGCCGTCGTGTCTGGAAGCACAGACGCAGCGCCTGGACAGGCAAAGCCGACCGCACCCGCTGTCCAGGCAAGTTCTGACGCAAAGCAAAATGATGCTGCGCTAAGCCCCGAAGTCCATGCGGCTCAGTGGCTCCAGGAAGCTCAGAGTGTCATTATCGTGCCGGGCTATGGCATGGCTCGTTCGCAGGCCCAGCCGCTGGTCAAACAGCTGGCCGATCGCCTGGAGAGCGAAGGCAAAAAGGTGCGCTTCGCCATTCATCCCGTGGCCGGTCGTATGCCGGGTCACATGAACGTCCTGCTCGCCGAAGTGGATGTACCCTACGAGAAGCTCTTTGAGATGCAGGCCATCGACGGCGACTTCAAGGATACGGACATGGCCATCGTCATCGGTGCCAACGACGTCATCAACCCTGCAGCGAACACGGCTGAGGGCACGCCGATCTACGGCATGCCGGTGCTCTCCGTGGCAGATGCCAGACACATTCTCATCCTCAACTTCGACCTCAAACCGGGCTACGCCGGGGTCGAAAATCCCCTCTATGCCGAAGCCAAAGAGAGCCATGAGCACGTGGAAATTCTCCTTGGCGATGCCAAAGAATCGCTCGATAAAATCAGCAAGGCCTGCGCAGAAATGCAGGCAGGAAAACTGTCAGGGGAGAAGGACGCTGCACAGGCCGCGACCGCAGATTCACCTGAGACGCCAGCCAAATCCGGACTTGAGCGTGCAGCGGACGACATCAAGGCTGCTGCCACTGTCATCATCGTGCCGGGCTATGGCATGGCTCGTTCGCAGGCCCAGCCGCTGGTCAAACAGCTGGCCGATCGCCTGGAGAGCGAAGGCAAAAAGGTGCGCTTCGCCATTCATCCCGTGGCCGGTCGTATGCCGGGTCACATGAACGTCCTGCTCGCCGAAGTGGATGTACCCTACGAGAAGCTCTTTGAGATGCAGGCCATCGACGGCGACTTCAAGGATACGGACATGGCCATCGTCATCGGTGCCAACGACGTCATCAACCCTGCAGCGAACACGGCTGAGGGCACGCCGATCTACGGCATGCCCGTACTCTCCGTCGCAGACGCCAGACACATTCTCATCCTCAACTTCGACCTTAAACCGGGCTACGCCGGAGTGGAAAATCCCCTCTATGCCGAAGCCGCGGTCGGAGAAGAGCACGTTATCGTCGCCCTCGGAGACGCGAAGGACAGCCTCAACAAGCTTCTGGCCCTTCTCTAAGCCAAAGAAGAATTTTTTCCACATGAAAGTTTGAGGATCAAAGCCCTAAACATATAAAAAATAAAAGTTTAGGGCATAGCGTTATCAAAAGGACAGTTATTAGATACGAGAGGATAGTACAGAAAGTCCTTAAAATATCAAAATGCCTGCGCCCTCCTGGCCGTTGCACACAGCAAAAGCCGGAGGGCTTTTCATTGGGGAAAGAAAGTTTGCTTGAGCAAAAGGCAGTCAAGCGCAGACATAATCCGATCAAAATGAAGCAGGATCATGGGGAACGCTGATCATTTGTACTTTGCTACGGCCTCAGCCTGGGCGGCTCAATGAGCTGTTCACCGAGCAGATGACGGACAGCTGCAGAGGCCAGCAGGAGGCCTGCGGCAGCCGGAACAAAGATCATTGATGAGGGGCCGGAGCGTTCGGGTGGAAGCTCGCGGGCTGGCTCTCTGGAGGCAACCAGGGGAAGACTTCGCAGCCCTGCATCCCGGAGCAGCTTGCGCAATTTTTTGAGAAGAGGATCGCCCTCCGTTTTAAAAAGATCCGTAAGTTCAAGCTTCGAGGGATCGAGCCGCCGCCCGCAGCCGCCGCAGCTGAGGAGGGGCTGGCCTTTTCTTGCGCAGGCTAGGGCAAGCGCCCTTTTAGCGGGAATGTCATCGATGGCGTCGATGACAAGATCATAGACAAATGCAGAGCCTGCGGACCGCAGCTCTGTTGACAGCGCTGAAGCACTGCCAGAATTCTCTGCGGAAGTACTGAGAGGTTCTGCCACAGAAGCGTTGAGATAGTCGTCCACATTTGACTCGTCCAGACGAGATTGTAGAGGATGCAAGACGGTATCGTGCGATATACGGTAAAGCTCTCTGGCCATGGCCTGTACTTTTGCCTGGCCAATACTATCGAGGAGGGCAGGGAGCTGACGATTGAGGTTGCTTTCGGCAACAACGTCCGGATCAACCAGGGTCAGCTGACCCAGGCCGGAGCGCACAAGCCCTTCGGCGACAAAAGAGCCGACGCCGCCTGTTCCGAAAAGTAAAATATGAGCGGCTCTCAGCCGAGCCAGCCCGTCTGTCCCGATAAGACCTTCTGTGCGTTCTGTCCAGGCCATTTGAAGCACCATTCCTCTCTCTGCTAGATGCGCCACAGCTCCACTACGAGAACCTTTGCAGCTGCAGCCAAAGCCTCATCCAGCTCTTGCAGTGCCCTCACCGCTACTGGCGGGCCCCTTCGCGGCAACTGCCAAAGCCGCTTCCGGCCCTTGCGGCACTTGTACACCCCTGCCAGGTGCTGCATGCGGATCTGTGTCCGTTTATGCTCTTTTCTTATTTATTATAGCGGCTGAAACGGTCAACTATGCTAAAATAAATGAAATTGAGGAAAGTGCAGGTGCGAACTATGGCAAACACGCAGACCGCCAAGCCTGAAAGCAGCGAAACCAGGACGACGCTCGATCTGGAAGCCCTGAAAAAGCATTTCGGCGAGTGGTATCGCGACGATGAGCTGCTCGAAGAAGCAGAGATGAATACCGATTTCTATCCCTATCGCGAGCTCTTTTCGCCCATCAAAATAGGCCGCCTTGAAATTAAAAACCGTCTGGTCATGGCCCCCATGGGTAACATCAACATGAATGACGAGACGGGACGTCCCGGCGAGCGCATGGTCCGCTATTTTGAAGAACGCGCCAAAGGGGGAACGGGCCTCCTGACCTCCGGCCTTGTCCCTGTCTCGCAGGGCATTGACCCCACTGTGCTCGAAAAAGACCGCCTCGGTTATTTTCCCCGCCTGCACGGCAGCCGCTCTTTTTACTCAGGCTGGCGCGACATTGCCAATGCCTGCCATGCCTATGGCGCGCGTTTTTTTATCCAGCTCACCGCCGGTCTCGGACGCGTCGGCAATCCGGAATGTCTGCTCACTTTAAAGCGCTTTCCGCGCTCGGCTTCCTTTAATAAAAACTATTATCTTCCTGCCGTTCCCTGCCTTAGGCTCAGTGATCGCAGCCTCAAAAAGATCATTCGCCGGACCGGCGACGCCGCGGCAGATGCTAAAGTGGCCGGTATCGATGGAGTTTACCTCCATGCGCATGAGGGTTACCTCATGGAGCAGCTCGCCAACCGGGCCTTTAATCGCCGAAAACTCGGCCGTTACGCGAATTGGCAGGCTTTCGGGCTCGATATGGTCAAGGAGATTCGCCGGCGCTGCGGCGATCGTTATCCCATCATGTTCCGCCTTGACCTTTCGCTCATGCTGAATGTGACTTACGGGGAAGAACTGAAGAAAATTCCTGAACTGAAAAAATACAGTAACGAGCGCAGCGTCGAAGAGTCGCTGCAATACATGGAAGCTCTGATTCGTGCCGGTGTCGACTGCTTCGATGTGGATCTCGGCTGCTACGACAACTGGTGGCTACCCCATCCCCCGACCTTTATGCCCCCGGCCTGCTATCGCGATGTGGCGGCCTGCGCCAAAGCCTATCTTGAAGAAAAGAAAATTCTTTCCAATCAGGGCGTGCCCGTGCCCATCGTCGCGGTGGGCAAGCTGGGCTATCCCGATCTGGCCGAAAAGCTCCTGCGCGAGAGTAAGGCCGATATGATCATGCTGGGTCGTCCGCTGCTGGCAGATCCGTATTGGCCGCAGAAGGCCTACGCCGGCCGTGTGGCGGATATTCGCCCCTGTATCGGCTGCCAGGATGCCTGTATCAATGAGTTTGTCGAGGGGGGTCACCCCTATTGCACCGTCAATCCACGCTGTTCCTTTGAAATGCAATTTCCGCTGGAAGCTCCACCCGCTCCCCGGTGCAAACGGGTAGCAGTGATCGGAGCCGGTCCTGCGGGCATTGAATGCGCCCTGGCCTGTCATGCCCGTGGTCACGAGGTTGTTCTCTTCGACGACAAAGCTGCGGCAGGGGGGACGCTGGACGTGGCGGCACTCGCCAAGATCAAGATGGACTTGCACCATTATGTTGACTGGCTGAAGCATCAGGTCGAAAAAGCCAGCCAGGAGCCGGGCTTCCGCTATCTGCCCAAGACCATCGCCAGCCTCAATATGCTCCTGGATGAACGCTTTGACGTCATTGTCTGCGCCACCGGAGCCAAAGCCGTCGGACTGCCGGTCGACGGAGCGGAGCATGCCTTGCTGGGTGCGGAGGTTACCGAGCATCTCGAAAGCATCGAAGGCAAAAAGAAAATCATCATCGTGGGCGCCGGAGCTGTAGGCATGGAGCTTGCGTTTAAACTCTCCGACGATCCCGAGCGCGAAATTCTCATCGTAGAAGCGACGGACAAGGTTCTGGATGGTGTCTGCACAGCTAACCGCGGCTATCTCATCTATTATCTCAAGGAGCGTGGCGCTAAAATCTGGCTGCACTCGCAGCTTGTCTCCATCAGCGATAAAGGCGCCACCATCCGCCACAACGTCAGTCCCAGCGTGCCCAATCCCTTTGTTACCTGGACCCCGCTGCTCCCGGAAAACGTTGTCAATCCTCTGGCCAAACCTGTGAAAGAAGACTTCCGCGAAGAATTTGTTGAAGCTGACGCAGTCATTCTCGCTGTCGGCATGAAAAGTGACGACAAGCTCTATCGTGAGCTGGTACAGAATTATGCAGCCCCGGAAATCTACAATATCGGCGACAGCTTCCAGGCGGCCACCATCAAGCCAGCTGTGCGCGCAGGCTACCGCTTGGGCATGAAAATCTGAACAGGCCCCGCACACGCCCTTAGACGAGTGAGGAAAGGGATCCTATGAAAGCACCAGAAGCCCCTCTGAAATTTGCCCTGGTCGGTCTGGGCCGTGCTGCCCGGCACCATCTCATGGCGCTGCGTGTGCAGCAGAAAAAGGGGCGGGCCGAACTCATCGCTGTGGCAGACGAAAATCAAGCTGCAGCCGACAAGGCTCTGCACACGCACGCTAAGGCTTATTTCAGGGATGTCCCCATTTATGCTTCGCTCGGTGAAATCTTAGAGCACTGTCAGCCCGATGTTGTGGCCATCACCACGCCCTCCGGCTCGCATAAGGCCCTGGCCGTGGAGGCTCTGGCAGCAGGCTGTCATCTGCTCGTGGAAAAGCCCATCGCCATGAGCAGCGAAGATGCCCGTGAAATCTGCGAAGCTGCTGAAAAAGCCGGGAAGAGGGTCGCGCTCGGCCATGTCTACCGCTACTTTCCCCTAGTGGATCAAGTGCAGCACGATCTCAGGAACGGTCGTTTCGGACGTATCTACTACGGTACCGTGCAAGTGCGCTGGGGCCATGACCAGGCTTACTATGATTCTGCTCCCTGGCGCGGCACTCGTGCCGCCGATGGTGGGGTCGTGATGAATCAGTCCGTCCATGCCCTCGACCTCATGCGTTGGCTGCTCTGTGTGGATGATAACGATTCTTCGAAGACATCTGAAGCTTTTAAGGCTCCTGAGACTCGTGTATATTCAGGGGTCTCTGAGGTTTCTGATCTTAAAGTACCCGGGACTTCGGTTAAGGCCTTCTGTGACCGACAGAGCCACCGGATGGAGTCCGAAGACTTGGGTCTTGCCCTCTTTCGCTTCGACAATGGCTCCTACCTCAGTTATGAGGGAACGACCAGCTCCGAACCCGCCGCTCAGGAGGCAAGTTTTTACATCTGTGCAGAGAAAGGTGAAATTCGCGCGCGGCTCTACCGCAAAAAGATTTCCTGCGAAATGATCGAAAACGGCGGAAAGCGCATAACGAGGCAGTACATCCGCAGATGGCTTGGCCGTGAGCTGAAAAAGGAAGGCCTTGCGGCCCTCACGCAGATTGGAAATCCTCACTACTTCATTTACAGCGATCTCATTGAAGCCATTCGTGAGAAACACGATCCCCGCGCCTCCGCCCGCGATGGTCTCGCCTCTGTCGCCATGGTCGAAGCTATCTACAAGGACAGCGGAATCCTTTAAGGCTTGCGGCTGGCCTTCTCGGGGCTGGTCGCGCCCACATGGACGAGCGCATTGATCCCGATCCGCTACGACTAAGACTAAGGAGTTTGTGCGAGATTTTCTCGCCCTTTAATATTCTCAAACTTTAGCTCATTTCCCAGAAAGATCCGAACACCCGAAAACCCACCTCAAATTATGATCCGAACAAAAAGACAAACGACCGCAGAGCTCATCCAGATCGCCGGACACCCGATCCTGGTAAACCGCAAGGCCATCAAGAACCTCATTTTGCGAGTCAGGCCGGACGGAAGCCTGAGTCTGTCCCTTCCCCGAAGCTGTAGTCTGGATGCGGCAGAGCGCTTTGTTCGCAGTAAAGAAGCCTGGATCACAAAAACAACTGCCAGACAGCGCGAAGCATCCCGCCGCAAAGCCGCTGCTGAGCCACAGCTCTACCGGGAGGGAGATCAGCTCTTTGTCCTGGGTAAGCCCAGTATTCTGCACTGGCAAGTCAAGGGATATGAAAGCCTGTGCGAGGAGGAGAGATGTGGCTTGTACGTTCCCTCGCATGCTGAAATTTTTAATGAAAAGTTAAAATTTGAAAGTTGCTGTGGCGAAAGCAGCAATAACAAACAACAATATTCCTCTTCTAACGAACCATCTCAAGACCTTCCCTCAGACAGTTTTCCGAACCTTCTTGAAGACGCCGCAAAGCAAGAGAATACGAAGCCTCAATCGTTGCCATACGAGCTATTCCTTACTCTTCCCTCAGCTTGCTCGCGAAGCCTGCCAGAAGATGCCGCAAAGCGTGAAAAAAGGGTGTGGAGCTTTTATAAAGAAGTCCTTGAACAGCAAATTTCAGGGCTTCTACCGATTTGGAAAAGACGTCTTAACATCGAGAGGCAAACACCCCTTCATTTTCAGAAGATGAAGAGCCGCTGGGGCTCCTGTCAGACAAAAAGCGGTCGGCTCTGCTTTAACACACGACTTGCTGAATACCCGAAAGAGCTTATCGAGTACGTCCTCGTCCACGAGCTGACCCACTTCGATGAGCCCTCGCACAACAAAGTCTTTTATACCCTCATGGAGCAGCGCCTG
>ERZ1673752.2587-NODE-2587-length-19693-cov-9.534830_pt1 | contig 19693 bp, 18 predicted proteins | sample MGYA00580195_ERZ1673752 | MGnify/ENA primary metagenome ERZ1673752 (study PRJEB41218, sample SAMN15661744) | gut metagenome | host: Homo sapiens | place: Canada: London | collected 2015-08-20/2019-03-30 | study: EMG produced TPA metagenomics assembly of...
GCGCTCAAAAAGATCGTTGGCATTTATCGCACACCAGGCATCTCCACCTTCACTGAGTGTTCTCCAGGCTCCCAGTCCATTGCACTTCATCCATCTGTAACAGACCTTAAGCTTCTGTGTTTTGCTCATGCCACTGGTTGTAACTCCGTTTACAATCCTTCGCGCATTCTGATAAGCCTTCAGATCATTTAACTGCTCTCTGTTGAGCTTTTTACCAGATGGTGACAGATACCGGGATCCTTTTTTGATTCCCTGGACATGTCCATTGTTCTCAATGTAATATGTTTTTCCTGCACCAGTCACATTTTTTCGCTGCAACACACCATTGGCATTGAAAAAATAATAATTCATGCCTACTTTCTGACACCCTTTGACAAACTTTCCATTTCTCTGGTACTTTCGTCCATTAGCTGTAGTAACCCATCCACTCCGCATTCCGGATGTGAAATCTGCTACACTTTCTTTCATTCCTGCTGCACTTACTGTTTCTGTCATAACCGGAGATATTACCAGAAGTGCACATATAGCTACTGTCAGCAACTCTTTTATTTTTTTCATAATACACCTTTCTATTTCATATTTGCAAAATGTTCTACTGCCTTTGTAAAGTTCTCAATTGTTTTGTCCGGATCTCCATGTTCAATTCCCTCCCGGACGCAGTGCTTGATATGACCTTCCAGCACCACCTGACCTGCTTTATGCAGAGCCGATTTAGCTCTCTCCTCTTTCTGATTTAGCTCTGCACTCTGCGATCTTTTTCCTGCTGTCATTTCGTACTTCATTACGAAGTTTTGTCAGATATTCTGAAAACTGAACTTTGTCATTACCATAGGTCATCTGCAGGTCATACTCAAGCGGAATCCATGTAGAAATATCGGATTCATTATGCTGGATCAATGCCTCCAGATTGTCCAGTGCCTTATAAATTCTGGCTTCCAGTGTCTGACGTTCCTCCATCTCCTGGTAGAGTGCCTGCATTTCCTCTGCAAATGGCTTCGGAAGCTGTCTGACCCATTCTTTCAGTCGTTGTGCTTCTTTCTCCTCATCTGATTCTGTCTTTTCGAATGTAGGAATATCACCTGTAAAAGCTTCTCCAAGATCATGAATCAGACACATTTTCATTAGTTTCTCTATATCAGCTTCCGGGAATTCATCGCTGACAAAATATGCCATCAATGTGATTCTCCATGAATGCTCTGCGACACTTTCTCTCCTGCCGCCTGATGTGTAACAGTGTCTTGTCGCATCTTTCAGTTTCTCTGCTACGGCCAAAGCCTCCAGCAATCTGACTGGTTCCATATGTGTGTCATCCCTTTTATTTATAATCGCCTTATTATAGCATCTTTTTCTCAATAAAACTACGTTTAAAATATTAATTTTCACTAAAAAAACCGGTCCATTTCTGAACCAGTTTTTTAGATTTTCTCAGGAAAGTTTTTTCTTTGTAACCGGAGATAAGGTGTAAACACCATAACTTACATTATAGTTTCTGCTGTAGCTCTTGGCTTCTGCAAAAAGTGGATCGTATACACGTCCATTGATCTCTGTCCATGCATGAGAGTTGTCGTCGCTTCTTACACCATCTGCACAGATATAAACATTTTTGTATCCGAGGGCTTTTGCAAGGTATGCGAAAGCGGATGCATCTGCGATACAGTCACCACAGCCGCGTTCAAAATGATCGTTTGCCTGTACTGCGTACCATACCGAACCACCCTGATCGAAACGTCTCCATGTAAAATAATATTTGCTCATAACCCAGCGGAAACATACTTCCAGTTTCTGGCTTTTGGACATTCTGCTGTTGGTAACCTGATTTATTACATTTCTTGCATTCTGATATGCTCTGAAATCCAGAGCTTTGTTTGCTGACATTGCCTTTCCGTTGTTGTAATAAAAAGTGGAACCCTTCCTCCAGCCTGTTACATGTGCGTAGTCGTCAATAAAGTACTGTACACCCTTGTAGGTTGTGTTTTTCTGTGCTTTAAATCCGTTTTTATTAAAAAGATAAACATATTTGCCGATCTTATGACAGCCTGTAATGTATTTGCCGTTTTTGAAATATCTCATTCCACCGGTTTTGAGTTTGTACCAGCCTTTGATCGTGGTCTTTTTCTTTGTTGTTGTGGATGTTGTCTTTTTTGTTGATGTGGTTGCTGCACTGGCTGTTTCTGTAAATGTCGGTACTGTCGTCATGAGCATCGCGCAGAGACAGAATGCCAGTATCTTTTTCATTTTTTTCATGTTAAACATGACCTCCCTTAAAAATTTATTTTCCATACAATACCGAGGAGGCTTCTCCCAGGCGATTGTATAGTTTTACTGCATCATCAATATGCGGGGTTCCTGCCTGATATGCACCGGCAGTTACCAGTATGTATTCTATGTCGTCAATTTCTGCAAAGCTTGCAAGACAGCAGCCTGCTTCACTGGTGAATCCTGTTTTGCCGCCCAGGATCTGCCCATCGATGACTGTTGTGTCGGATAAGTTCTTGAACATGGTGCTGTAAAAAGTGAAACCATCCGGGTGCACGTTGGTTGCCTGTGTGGAATGATAGGGGCTTTCTATGATCTCACGAAAGGTGTCATTTTTGAGAGCGTAGTGCAGAAGGGTTGCGATGTCCTTTGCGGTGCTGTAATGGTTATCTGCGTGGAGACCTGTTGTGTTGCAGAAATGGGTATTGTCTAAGCCGAGTTTTTCGGCTTTCTGGTTCATCAGGTCTACGAAGGCATCTTCAGAGCCGGCGATCGTGACGGCGAGGGCGCGGCAGCACTCTGCTCCGGAGGGGAGCATTACGCCGTAGAGATAGTCTATTGCGGGGGCGGTTTCACCGGGCTGGAAACCTGCCTGGGTTGCGTCCTGGGCGTAGAGGTCGGCTACCATATCGTTGGTTAGGGTGATCTGCTGATCCAGATCGCTCAGATTCTCTATTGCTACGATTGTGGTCATGATTTTGGTCATGGAGGCAGGATACATTTGGGTATCGCCGTTTATGTCGCCGATGACTTTGCCGGTGCCTGCCTGCATGAGAACTGCGTAGGAGCTGTTGATGCCGGTGATGTCCAGCTCCTGGACTGATGGTTTTGTTAGTTGGTTTATCCAGATGGTGATCTGGGTGCCGAAGCCGAAGTTCTGGGAGAATACCAGAAGGAGTGAAACTACTACCAGGATTTCTGCTATTAGGATGATGATTTTACTTTGTAAGGAATTTTTTCTTTTTTTCTTTATCAAACTGACTCCCTCGTTTCCGAATTGTAGGTTTTGGGTTTTATTTTATCATTTTAGCATAAAATGGTGTAATTTTGAATTTTTTTGTGTTTGGAAACATTAAAACCCTTAGGGGGGAGCATCTCGAAGTCTGCGAAGGCCGAAGCTCCCCCTAAGAACCCCCTTCTTAGCCACGCGGTTTTGGTATGGGGACGGGCGTGCCTGGGGCGCCGCCCTGGGGATTGGGAAAATCATATTAAAAAAAAGACATCCCTGCTTGCGCGCGGGATGTCTCTCTTATTTATTTTAGGCAAATTTAACTGGGTTGACTTTGACTCCTGGTCCCATGGTTGGGGTGAGGACAACGCTTCTTAAGTACTGTCCTTTCAGGGTGCTTGGTCTAGCCTTTACAATTGCCTCCATGAGCGTCTGGAAGTTGTCGCTTAACTGCTCCTCAGTAAAGGAAGCTTTACCGATCGGAACATGGATGATATTGGTTTTGTCAAGACGGTATTCAATCTTACCTGCTTTGATATCATTGATCGCTTTTGTAACGTCCATAGTTACTGTTCCAGCTTTCGGGTTTGGCATAAGACCTTTTGGTCCAAGTACACGACCAAGACGTCCTACAACACCCATCATGTCTGGTGTAGCAACAACAACGTCGAAATCAAGCCATCCTTCGTTCTGAATTCTCGGGATGAGATCTTCTGCTCCTACGTAATCTGCTCCAGCTGCTTTTGCTTCTTCTGCTTTTGCGTCTTTTGCAAATACGAGAACACGAACTTTTTTACCAGTTCCATGAGGCAGAACTACTGCACCACGGATCTGCTGATCTGCATGACGTCCATCGCAGCCTGTACGGATGTGAACTTCGATAGTTTCGTCAAATTTAGCAACTGCGGATTTCTTTACAAGGCTGATAGCCTCAGCGGTATCATATAATGTTGCGCGGTCTACTGCTTTAGCAGCTTCCACGTATTTCTTTCCTCGTTTCATTTCTATAACCTCCTGTGGTATTTGCGGGGAACGCCCTCCCACTTACTATTTAATATTAAAATTAATCAACTACTTCGATTCCCATACTTCTTGCAGTACCAGCAATCATGCTCATAGCTGCTTCGAGGGATGCTGCATTTAAGTCTTTCATCTTAAGTTCAGCGATTTCCTGAACCTGAGCTTTAGTAACCTTAGCAACTTTTGTCTTGTTCGGTACGCCGGAACCGGATTTGATCTTAGCAGCTTTCTTAAGAAGAACTGCAGCCGGCGGAGTTTTGGTTATGAAGCTGAAACTTCTGTCTGCATAAACAGTGATAACTACAGGAATGATAAGATCTCCCTGATCTGCTGTTCTTGCATTAAACTCTTTTGTGAACTGTACAATGTTTACACCGTGCTGTCCAAGAGCCGGACCAACCGGTGGTGCTGGAGTTGCTTTACCAGCAGGAATCTGTAATTTAATATAACCTGTTACTTTTTTTGCCATTTTTCGGCACCTCCTATGTGGTATTGGCGGGGGTTCTTCCCTCCCACTTGAATGTGTTACGCCTTCTTAATATCTGCGAAACTTATTTCTACCGGCGTTTCGCGGCCAAACAATTCAACATTGATAGTAACCGTCTGCTTCTGAGTGCTGATTGCAGTAATAACACCTGCAGTATCTTTCCATGCTCCAGCTGTTACAACAACCATATCACCCTCTGCAAAGTCTACCTGAATGTCATCATTCTTGATTCCTAACGGGAGCATTTCTTCTTCCGTAAGCGGAACCGGTTTGGATCCCGGTCCTACGAATCCGGTAACACCTCTGGTGTTGCGGACAACATACCAGGTATCATCATTCATGACCATGTTGAGAAGCACATAACCAGGAAACATCTTTTTCTGGACCTGCTTGGCAGCACCGTTACGCATTTCCACAACTTCCTGCAGCGGAACGCGAACCTCCAGAATCTGGTCTTCCAGGTGTCTGTTTTCGATTGTTTTTTCAATGTTGGCTTTTACTTTGTTTTCATACCCTGAATAAGTATGAACAACATACCATTTCGCTTCTGACATACAATCACCGTTATCCTTATTTCACTAAAAGATTTATTCCTTCCAGAATAGCTGAGTCAAATACACTGATGATCACAGCAAGTACAACTGTAATAATTGTAACTGCTATAGTCTGTTTTACAAGTGTAGCCTTGTCAACCCAGACAATCTTTTTGAATTCCGATTGAAGTCCCTGAAACCAATTTCTCTTCTGACCTTTGCCAGCAGATTTTTCTTTCTCTTGCATAGTCTAACCTCACAATCGTTTGTGATTATTTTGTTTCCTTGTGCAGAGTATGGGTACGGCAGAACTTACAATATTTCTTTGTTTCAAGACGCTCAGGATGATTCTTTTTCTCCTTGGTCATATTGTAGTTACGCTGCTTGCACTCCGTACATGCCAATGTAATCTTAACGCGCACAACTTCCACCTCCAGTGTTTTCATTTGCGTGGGCCTTTTTGCCTTTTTCGGGCATAAAAAAAAGACCTAACTTCCATGTCGCTCGTCTAGTTTAGCACAACCATACTATATAAGTCAAGCTTTTTCCTGCAAAATACAAGCTTTCTTGCAAAATAATAAAGAAAGAACAATAGATTTCTCTTGTCAACAAACCTTTGGTAGTGTATGATAAGTAAGGTCACAGCCCTCAGATTACTGGGGGTTCTATAATTTAATAAAGAAAATATAGGAGCGGATTTTATGTTTAAACGATTTAGGGATGACATGAAGAAGTACTGGAAGTATGCCATTTACTCTTCTAAAGCCCAGTTGAAAGCTGAAGTAGCCAATTCCTATCTGAACTGGCTCTGGTGGGTACTGGATCCTCTGTGCTTCATGTTGATCTATGTATTCATGTTCGGATATGTATTTAAGTCTAAAGAACAGTACTTTGCGATCTTCGTTTTTGTCGGCATCACTCTCTGGGACTTTTTTAACAAGTGTCTGTTGCAGAGTGTCAAGATCATCAAGAACAACAAACCAATCGTATCCAAAGTATATATACCAAAATTCATCCTTCTGGTTATCAGAATATGTGTCAACGGCTTCAAGATGTGCATTTCTCTGCTGATCATCGTTGCTATGCTTGCTATATGGCGCGTTCCGCTGACTCTGAATATCCTGTATGTGATTCCAATTCTGATCACACTGGTTACTGTAGTTTTTGGTATCAGTTGTTTTCTGCTTCATTATGGTGTATTTGTAGAAGACCTTGGCAATGTTCTGCGTATCGCACTTCGCCTTGTATTCTACCTGACCGGTGTATTCTGGAACATCATGAGTCGTCTGCCGGCACCATACAACAACTACATCGGCAAGGGAAACCCGATCGCATTTCTGATCACATCCATGCGTCAGTGCGTAATCTACGGACAGGCACCTCATCGTAAGCTTCTGCTTCTGTGGTTCCTGATCGGGCTGGTACTCTGTGCCCTTGGTATCCGCAAAATCTATAAGAGCGAAAACAGCTATGTAAAGGTGATTTAATATGGAAGAAAAGCATGCAATCGAAGTCAAAGATCTGGTTATCAGCTACCAGAATCTGAAAAAAACTTCTATTAAGAAAACTCTGCTTCATCTGAAACGTCAGAAACCTGACCGTTTTGTTGCAGTAAAAGGAATTTCCTTCTACGTTCGCGAAGGCGAGATCCTTGGTATCATCGGTAAGAACGGAAGTGGAAAATCCACCACACTGAACGCACTGGCTGGTATCTTTTCTCCGGACAGTGGTTCTATTGACCTGAACGGACACAGTATTTCACTCCTGTCCATCGGTGTCGGTTTCATCCGTGAGATGACCGGCCGTGAAAATATCACTCTTTCCGGTATGCTTCTTGGTTTTACTGAAGAACAGGTCAAAGCCAAAGAACAGGAAATCATTGATTTTGCTGAAATCGGCGAGTTCATTGATATGCCAGTCAGAACTTATTCCAGCGGTATGTATTCCAAACTGGCTTTTTCCATCACAGCTATTCTTGAAACAGACATTATGCTGATCGACGAAGTATTGAGTGTCGGCGACCAGAAATTCAAAAAGAAGAGCTATGAAAAGATGAAGAGCCTGATCTCCAACAAAGATCGTACCGTAGTTATCGTCTCCCATAGTATCGAAACACTGAAACAGCTTTGCGATACTGTTATGTGGATGCACGAAGGACAGATCAAGCGAATCGGTGATCCGAACGAAGTCCTTGATGAATATGTAGCTTTTATGGAAAAAGGCTGAAAAAAAGTCACGGGGTAAACCCCCGTGGCTTATTCTTGTTCTTCCGGATCCACCGGTTCTTTCTCAGAAAGTTCTTTTACCGGATCCACTGAATCCTTCAGTGCATTTGTCTGATTATCATTTACTCCTTCAGAAACTTCTTTCTGGAAGAATATCTTCACTGTCATCATAAGCAGTTTCAGGTCAAGTACAAAAGAGTAATTCTCAATATAGAACAGGTCCAGCTTCAGTTTATCATAAGGTGTGGTGTTGTATTTACCATATACCTGCGCATAACCGGTAAGTCCTGCCTTAACCTTCAGGCGATAATAAAACTCTGGAATTTCCTTGCAGTATTCGCGGACAAGCGTCTGTCTTTCCGGTCTCGGTCCAACCAGAGACATATCCCCCATAAATACATTAAATAACTGAGGCAGTTCATCCAGATGCAGATTGCGGAGCACTCTTCCTACCGGGGTGATCCTGCTGTCATGTTTGGATGCAAGTCTTGCACCGTTCTTCTCGGAATCCACGCACATACTACGGAACTTACAGATCTTAAATGGTCTTCCGCCCTCCGTAAGTCTTTCCTGTCGATATAAGACCGGACCTCTGTCATAAAACTTCACACACAATGCAATGATCAGCATCAGTGGAGATGCAACTATGATTCCAATACCCGAAACAATAATATCCAACAGCCGTTTTGCTGCACGCTGCTCAATAGAAAGTCCCATGTTCTTCGCAACAAGAAGCGGTGTGTCAAACAAATGAATGCGTTCGCTTCCCATCAGGATCACATCAGAAATCTTCGGACTGAGATAGCACCGGATAGAATGTGCAAAACAATGTTTCAGATAACGGTTACGGATATTTGCCGGAAGATCCCATATGATCACTCCGTCATATTCCTTCATCATCCGGTAAATTTCTTTCTCACCCACACTGATATGAACTTTTCCGCTGATATCATATTTATCACGTCTGGAATTCATTTTACTGATCAGATCACCAGGATCACGGTCTCCATAAATCACCAGAAGTTTCCTTGCCTGATATAATTTTGAATAAATATATCTGGAACCCCATATCCATACAAGGATGATCACAAACTGAATCAGTGTCATCTCTATCATTGGCCATGGTCTCAGGAACCATCGGTTGATCAGCGTGATCTGAAAATATGTCACGATATTTGTACAGATCGTAGCCAGTGTCAGAGAATAAAACACATCTATGCGCTTCAGATATCCTACCTTCAGTCCTCCATAAAGTCTGGAAAACAAAACATTGATCAATCCGTAGATCGCGATCAGAACCCAGTTACCTTTTCTCCAGAAAGGTTCAAAAATAAGTCCTCTGTAATAGTCATACCAGATATATGCAAAAACAGCTGTCTGTGCGATCACAACAAGACTTGCCAGACAAAATACTATAAAACGTTTAAAATCTTCTCGTCTGTTCACTATATCCCTCTCATCCGTCAAATAGCACTTTTATTTTTCCCTTTAACCTTGTTATTATAACGTAAAACATACTTTTCGTCCAGTGATTGTCGGCTCCTTTCCAGCCTTGTATACAGCATTTCTCGTCCGCTCCTCTGTTTTTGTTACTTTTTTATGTTTTTGTCGAAATTTTTCCATCAATTTAATACACACTTAACAATCATCAAAAAAAAATATCAATCAAGCCACACTTTTTTGCTCAAAAATGTAGAAATGTTTTTGTAAAAAATGTATAATAGATTCATATAAGCAATCTAAAAGGAAAGTGAGGGTTCACTATGAAACAAAACAACATGTTAGCGATGATCCTGGCTGGCGGACGTGGAAGCCGTCTTCATGAACTCACCAACAAAGTAGCCAAGCCGGCAGTTTCATATGGCGGAAAATACCGCATTGTTGATTTCCCGCTCAGCAACTGCGCTAACAGCGGAGTGGACATTGTCGGAGTACTGACTCAGTACGAATCCGTTCTTCTGAATAGTTATGTAGCAGCTGGCGGACGCTGGGGACTTGATGCCAGAGAAAGTGGAGTCTTTGTTCTTCCACCACGTGAAAAAGCAGACGCAGATCTTGACGTTTACAGAGGTACTGCTGACGCGATTTCTCAGAATATCGATTTTATCGATAAATATTCTCCGGAATATCTTTTAGTTCTTTCCGGCGACCATATTTATAAAATGAATTACGACAAAATGCTGGATTACCATAAGGAAATGAATGCCGATGCAACGATCGCAGTCATTGAAGTACCGATGAAAGAAGCAAGCCGTTTCGGTATCATGAACACAGATGGCAACGGCCGCATCGTTGAATTCGAAGAAAAACCAGAGCATCCGAAGAGCAACCTTGCTTCTATGGGTATTTATATTTTCAACTGGAAGCTTCTCCGCAAGATCCTTCTTGCAGATATGAAGAATCCTGATTCCCACCATGACTTTGGTAAGGATGTTATCCCGTGTCTCCTTAACGACAATAAAACACTTGCCGCATATAAATTCAAAGGTTACTGGAAAGATGTCGGAACCATCGATTCTCTCTGGGAAGCAAATATGGACCTCATTGATTCCAGAAATGAGCTGAATCTGAACGATCCAACATGGAAGATCTACACAGAAGACACACCTGCTCTTCCTCAGTACATAGGACCAAATGCCAAAATCGACAAAGCATTTATCACACAGGGCTGTGTTGTCGAAGGTGAAGTTAAGCATTCTGTACTGTTCACCGGATGCAAAGTCGGCGAGGGTGCCAAGATCATTGACAGTGTACTGATGCCAGGCGTAGAAGTTGCCGCCGGCGCAGTTGTTCAGCGTGCACTTGTTGCTGATAATGTCAAGATTGGCCAGGATGCTGTTGTAGGCAGTGCAGACAGTGAAAATATCGAACTCGTGTCCAAACGTGTAAAGGGGGTAGAATAATATGGCAAGAGCATTTGGAATTGTCACATCTTCCGGAACCCATATCAAAGTAGAAGGACTTCAGCAGTATCGTCCAATCGGTGCTTTTTCCTTCCTTGGAAGATATCGTGTCATTGACTTTCCTATTTCAAATATGAGCAACAGCGGTATCGACCGCATCCAGGTATATGTAAGAACCAAGCCACGTTCTCTGGCAGAACATCTCGGAACCGGACGTCATTACAACATCAACTCCAAACGTGGCAAGCTGCAGCTTATGTTCGCTCAGAACAGTTCCGAAAATGATGTATACAATACAGATATCGCATCATTTTATGAAAATATTGAATTCATTGAAAGAATGCATGAGCCATATGTGATCATCGCGCCATCTTACATGGTATATGCAGAAGATTACAGGGAACTTCTTCAGACACATATTGATTCCGGTGCTGATATCACACTCCTGTATCATTCTGTGGACAATGCAAGAGAAAAATTCCTGAACTGTGATATTCTGAATCTGAACAAACAGAAAGGTGTTGAATCCATCGAAAAAAACCGTGGAAGTGCCCAGAAACGCAACATCTTCATGGATACATATGTTATGAGTAAAGAGCTTTTCATTGAACTGATCAAAAAAGCCCGGAAAATTTCTTCGATGTACACTCTGCCTCAGATTGTCAATGAATCTTCTGCGGATCTCGATATCCGCGGTGTTTCACACAGAGGATATTTTGCATCCATTACTGACTTTAACAGTTATTACAACGCAAATATCTCTCTGATCGACATCAAAACTGCAGAAGGACTGTTCAATCCGGAATGGCCAATTTATACCAAAACCAACGATTCCTGCCCGACCCAGTATCTGGAAGGTGCATCTGTCAAGAATTCTGTTATCTCCAATGGCTGTCTGATCGAAGGAACAGTCGAAAATTCCGTTATCGGACGTGGATGCCAGATCAAAGCCGGTGCTGTCATTAAAAACAGCATTGTATTGTCTCATACTGTTGTCGGCGAGAATGCTCATCTTGAAAATCAGGTAATGGATAAATGGGCCAAGGTCATCCACGGCAATGAGATCATCGCAGAAGAAGGACATCCTGGATATATCCGCAGAGAAGATGTTCTTTAATCAGAATATGCCATTAATTAAAATCATTCTTTAACCTCAAAAAGCGCAGTCGCATTTATTACGACCGCGCTTTTTACTTTACTTTATAGGAAATTACTCCGTAATGTTCCAACAATTCAGCCTCTATATTATTTTTCCGTCATTGACATATATTCATAATTAAGAAGCAGTTTTTTCTTTCCGCACTGCTCACGATATTGACCGAAAATACGTTCCATGATATTTGGAATTGTTTTTTCATCTGGTTCAAACAGAATGATCAGATACTGCATGGAACTGTAACGCGTGCACACATCAACCTTTCGTATTTTTTGTCGTATTGCCTGCTCCATACATTCCAGTGCAAATTCTATGTCTTCGATATTTGATGCAGAATCCGCTTCTGTTTCCAGCGTTACCATCACCAGATAACAATGACATTTGTATCTTTTTTCCATACTATTCATATATTCATATATCTTGGCGAATTCACGATAATCCAGCTCAAGTGCCCCGGAATAATCGCCGCTGGCGCTCAGTGCTTTGGAAACCAGTGTCAGATCTTTTCCTGTTCCATAGCCAACAATCTTTTCCCCTTCCATCTGTTGATAGAAGAAAAAGCTTCCTTTTCCATTCTGTTTCACATAATACAGGGCCTTATCTGCCTTTGAATAGCATTCTTCAAAAGGATCTCCTTTATTTACTTCACAGATTCCGGCAGAAACAGAAGCACAACGGATTGCTACATCCTTTTCCTTGCTCTGTTCAAATTTTTCCTGGATTTCTGTGACGATCTCTGTTATCTTTTCTTTTGAAACGTTCGGCACAAACATCAGGAATTCATCCCCACCCAGGCGGCAGACAACGGAATGATGTGCATATTCCATCAAGAAAGATCCAAGTAATTTCAATGCTCTGTCTCCTGCTTTGTGTCCATAAAGGTCATTCATCTTCTTGAGGTTATCCATGTCAAGAAATACCAGATAACCGCTGTCCTGCTGCATAAACTGTGCCGCAAGCTTTTCACCACGATTTCTCATTGGCAATCCTGTCAGAAAATCAAATCCTTCACTGTCTTCCTGTGTTTTCATTGTTATCATTACAGTGGAGATGAACTTTTCAATTTCTGCTTCCATATTCAGAAGATTATCTTCTTTATCTGCAAGCTTGCCGTCTTCTCTGATCACTACGCGACCTTCATTCAACATTTTCAGAAAGACTCCTGCGATCTTGGGGTCAAACTGTGATCCACAGTTTCTGGATATTTCATTATATATAACTTCATCTCCAAGCGGATTTCTGTAAATCCGCCTTGACTTCATAGCATCATAACAGTCTGCTATGGCTATAACTCTTGCATACAGCGGAATTTCTTCGCCCTTCAATCCATCCGGATACCCCATACCATCGTATCTTTCATGATGGCTTCGAGCCACCTCTTTCACATGATCGATCAACGTAATATTTTTTAGTATCTCTGCTCCAATGACGGTATGCTCTTTAATTACCTGAAACTCTTCTTCCGTCAGTCTGGTTGGCCTGTTCAGAATGTTATCCGGAATACCGATCTTACCGATATCATGCAGATGTGCTGCATTTTTGAGATTTCTGATTTCTTTTTTATCCCACCCAAGTTCTTCTGCAATCAGAGCTGCGTATTCTGCCACCCGATAAGAATGTCCTCTTGTATACTCATCTTTCGCCTCAATCGTTGTGGAAAGTGTCCGCATCATCTGCAGTGACATGGTTTCCATCTGTTTTCTGCGCTTATTTAACTCTGCTCTCTGACGGCGGCTTTCCACTTTCTGGATATTTTTGATCGTTTTCAGCAGGTTTGTGCACAGCAGTATGATCATTCCGATTCCTATAAAGATTCCTGATGCGGAAACTCTGAAATAAACCAGGCTCGACTCTGCTATAATAGCGATCATTGCCAGTATAATACTGAAAAAAGTATATTTTTCTGACACATATCCTCTTTTCAGGTCACAGACCATCGTAATGAACCCAATCAGAACGCTGCCTGCAAGGATCACATGGGCAACAGGAAGTGTCTCGATATAATCCGCAATCCCAAGAATATGAAGTGCTGAACAGATCAGAGCATTCAGAAATGCTATGCTTTCTACCACTCCAAATACTTTCCGGTATCTTCCTTTCTGCAGCGTATCCATATAATATCCGATTGCGATCGGACTTAACATGATCATTACAAAACACAGCGTTGCAAGTGCTGACGGATTCGGAAAAAACAGCTGCCGCATCTTGGACTCACCAAGCATCCAGATTGCTGCCATAAAAACGCACCAGCCCAGATATTCCATATCAAATTTCGTCTGATAGGCAATCCCGAGAGAAAACCCAAAAATGATCGTAATGATTCCGGCAAACAACAAAAAAAGAGCAATGACAGTCTCCAGTCCATACGTCTGAAACAGATACCCCCAGATTGCTGCCTCATCTCCACAATAAACAGTATTTACCACTCCAGAATATTTTGCTGTATTTGTGGTAAGTTCAATACGCACTTCTTTTCCTGCATCATCTTCTGATGTCGGACAGAACACATAACAGCTTGCTGAGTTTTTTCCGACAAGTCTAGTCCCTGATGTATCATATTCCATTCTCAGTTCTCCGTCCACATAAAATCGGACCGACTGAAGTGATGAACGGATTGCCAGTGTATTCTCATGATAATCTTCCGGCAGTCTGGTCAGGATAGTCATCGTATCCTTTGCTTTTACATCATACTGTCCCGGAACGCTGATCTTTTCACTGCTTCCATCTGATTTCTGCCAGGTAAAAGTTCCCTGGTAAATAAGATTTTTTCTGTTGTATTTCCATCCCTTTCATTCTGTCCAAAAAACTGCAATGCTATGATACAGAGCAGACTTAATATCATCAGAATATAGAACAGAAATCTTTTTCTGCTGCTTACGGTATAATTATTTTTCAAAACTTCTCCTCCCTTTGTCATCGAACCCTAAGAAGTTTTATTTTATATATTTTACAATATAAAAAGCCGTCACACAAGAGTGCAGCGGCCTTGTTCACATATTCTTCTTTTTATAGAAGAATCGTGATCGTCAATCCTTTTCCGTTTTTATTTTCTGCGGTAATTTTACCTTTATGCGCCTGTACGATTGCTTTTGCAACTGACAGGCCAATACCAGATCCACCTGTACCTGAATTTCTTTTTTATCTGTAATATTGTCTGCCGTCCAGTCCAACAAGAATGAGCTCCACTCCCTCAATGATCATAAAGCCTCCTACAAGCACACCCATGGAAAGGATCGTGATCATCGGCCGGAAGATCAGAAGGATTCCAACGAGCAGACCAAGGATATTCAGAATCAGTGAAATCGTATAATAAGTCATTCCGTAATGCATCTTCATATACTGCAGATGAGAAAGTCTGGAAATACAATGCGCAATAATCCAGATTGGAAGAATCATTGCAAGCGCCCAGTTTCCTGCTTCCGGATGCGCCGCGAGCATAAATCCGGCCATCACACTCAGGATTCCTGTGACAAGTGAAACGATCGGTCCAAACCCGGTAAAGTGTTCCATTTTGACATACAGAACAATATCCCCAATTCCGCTTAAGATTGCAAGCACACCACACAGAATCACGATCCAGGTAAGTACCCCTACCGGCTGACGCATGATCACAACACCAAATATGATCAGAATGATACCCACGATTAATTCAAACCATCCAATATCAGATCGTCTGTTCATCTGCATCCGCCTCCTTCTTCTCAGCTCCTGATTCTATTTTCGTTTCTGTATTTGTCTCTTTTTTTGCCTCGCCATTCAGGATTGCCATAAATTCATCTCCTGTGATCGTCTCTTTTTCATAGAGATAATTGGATAACTCATCCAGTTTCTGACGGTTATCAAGAAGAATTTTTTTCGCTTTCTCATGCTCTCTCTTAACCAGTTCCACAACCTTACGGTCAATCTCATTCTGCGTATCCGCAGAGCATGCCAGGGATGCGTCACCGCCAAGATACTGATTTGTCACGGTTTCCATAGCCACCATATCAAAGTCATCACTCATACCATAGCGGGTGATCATGGCTCGGGCAATCTTGGTTGCCTGTTCAATATCATTGGATGCGCCGGTTGTTATCTCACCAAATACCACTTCCTCTGCAGCACGGCCACCGGTAAATGTTGCAATCTTATTTTCCAGTTCCTGCTTTGTCAGAAGATATTTGTCTCCCTGCTCTACCTGCATGGTATAACCAAGCGCGCCGGAAGTTCTTGGAATGATCGTAATCTTCTGAACCGGTGCAGAATGTGTCTGCATTGCTGCTACAAGAGCGTGTCCAATCTCATGATATGCAACTACCTTTTTCTCCTGATCTGAAAGTACCGCATTTTTCTTCTGATATCCTGCAATAACAACTTCAATGCTTTCTTCCAGATCTGCTTCTGTGACTACTTCACGATTATCACGAACAGCACGAAGAGCTGCCTCATTTACAATATTGGCAAGCTCTGCACCGGAAGCTCCTGAGGCCATTCTTGCGATCGTATGGAAATCCACATCGTCAGAAAGCTGAACTTTTTTTGCATGTACTTTAAGGATTGCTTCACGACCTTCAAGATCCGGAAGTTCTACAGGTACACGGCGGTCAAAACGGCCCGGACGGGTCAGTGCCGGGTCAAGAGATTCCGGACGGTTGGTTGCTGCCAGAATAATAACACCGTTATTTCCCTCAAAACCATCCATCTCCGTAAGCAGCTGGTTCAGGGTCTGCTCACGTTCATCGTTTCCACCTGCCATCTGTCCGTCTCGTTTCTTACCGATAGCATCGATCTCATCAATGAATACGATACAAGGTGCTTTTTCCTTTGCCTGTTTAAAGAGGTCACGAACTTTGGATGCGCCCATACCAACAAACATTTCCACAAATTCAGAACCGGACATCGAGAAGAACGGTACATTGGATTCACCGGCTACTGCTTTTGCCAGCATGGTTTTACCGGTACCTGGAGGGCCGACAAGCAGAACGCCTTTCGGCATGGAAGCTCCAACCCTGGTGTATTTCTCCGGATTATGCAGATAATCAACGATTTCCTGCAGATTTTCTTTTGCTTCTTCTTCACCGGCTACATCACTGAAGCGGATACCTTCGGTTGACGGTACATAAACTTTGGCATTGCTTTTTCCCATTCCAAATGCCATGGAATTCTTACCGCCCATCTGATTCATCATCTTGCGGCTCAGGTACTGTCCCAGGGCGATAAAGATGATCAGAGGAAGTACTCCTGTCAGCAGAAAGCTTGCCACCGGTGACAGTTGCTGATCGATCTCTTTTGAGAATTTTGCACCAGCCTTGTAAAGACGTTCTGTCAAAGTCGGGTCTTCCATCACGCCTGTTTTATAGATGGTATTTTTATCATCTTTATCTGTAAAAAGGATCTGATTATCCTCAATCTGGACATCATCAATCTTTTTATCTTCGATCTTCGACATAAAAGTTCCATAATCGACTTCTTTGACCATTGTTTTTGTGAGCATCGGGGTTACAAGCACATTAAAAACAATTATGATCAGAAGCACGATTCCATAATAATAAAGTAACGGCTTCTTTGGCGATTTTACTTCTTTCATTCGTGTCTCCTCCGATTTTTTTCTTTTTATATATTATAATTCCAGTTTCTGTCCTTTTGTATAGACAAAAAAAGAAAAGTGTTCGGTTTTTCCACACTTTTCCTTTTCTGTCCCAGATATTTTTCTTTTCCTGCGCGCCTTTTTCTATATAATGTAGGAAAAGTGAAAGAAGTGAGTCGCGTGATATTTCAATTCAGAACTTACGAAAACGGGCGTATCTTGTTTCGAGGAGTTCTTCCTCGGAAAGAGATGTATATTTTTGAAGGAAAGTACAGATTTTATCGTTCAGGCGTTCAGCCACCTGCCACATACTTTCCGGTGTCAGATTCTCCGGTTCAGGAATCACCTGCTCAATAATTCCTTTCTCATACAGATCCGATGCTGTCAGTTTCATGACCGCGGCAGCTTCTTTTGCCTTAGTACTGTCCTTCCAGAGAATACTTGCAAATCCTTCCGGTGAAAGAATAGAATATATGGAATTCTCCAACATCCATACCTGATCACCTGCTGCCAGGGCAAGTGCCCCACCGCTTCCACCTTCTCCTGTCACAATAGACAGAACCGGTGTTTTCAGTCCGGCAAGCTCCCAGAGATTACGGGCAATAGCCTCGCCCTGTCCTCGTTCCTCTGCCTCGATACCACAGAAAGCTCCCGGCGTATCCACAAAACAGATTACCGGACGATGAAACTTTTCTGCCTGCTTCATCAGGCGCAGCGCCTTGCGATATCCTTCCGGCATCGGCATGCCGAAATTGTGTGCAATGTTTTCTTTGGTGTTGGTTCCTTTTTCCTGCACGATAACAGTGACTGGTTTTCCATGAAATTTTGCGATTCCACCGATGATTGCCTTATCATCTCCGTAATTTCGGTCTCCATGAAATTCCATAAAATCCGTAAAAAGTGCTTCTATATAATCACTGCCGGATGGACGGTCAATCTTGCGTGAGATCTGTACACGATCCCAGGCTGTGAGGTAAGGGTTGATGCCAGCTGGATTAGAATCTCCTCTATCCGAATCACACTTGTCATTTGTCAGATTTTCAGAATCTGATCCCGGATGATCCGCGTGATGTAATTCAGCTGCATCCGTTCTGATCCTGTTTTCTGTTTTCCAGGATACCGCATGTATCTCCAAGATCTTACCAAGTGTTTCCTTCAGATTCTCACGCCTTACAATATCATCTACAAAACCATGCTCAACCAGAAATTCTGCTCTCTGAAATCCTTTCGGCAGTTTCTGACGAAGAGTCTGCTCAATGACACGCGGGCCTGCGAAACCGATCAGTGCACCTGGTTCCGCCAGAATGATATCCCCCAGCATCGCAAAACTTGCCGTCACGCCGCCTGTCGTAGGTTCTGTCAAAACACTTACATAAAGCAGTCCGGCCTTGCTGTGACGTTCCAGCGCCGCGGAAGTTTTTGCCATCTGCATCAGAGATGTGATTCCTTCCTGCATTCTGGCACCACCAGAACAGGCAAAAATGATAATGGGAAGTTTTTCCTCCGTTGCACGTTCTACTGCTCTGGTGATTTTTTCGCCAACTGCCCAGCCCATGCTTGCCATCAGGAATCTTCCATCGCAGACTGCGATCACAGTATCTCTGCCATTTATTTTGCCTTTGCCTGTGACAACAGCCTCTTTGAGCCCGGTCTTCTCCTGAAGTGCCTGTACTTTTTCCGGATACCCTTTGTAATTTACAGGATTTCCACCGATCAGATCCTGATTCCATTCCTCAAAAGTTCCCTCATCAATCACCATCTGGATTCTGCGATATGCATGTACACGGAAATATCCTCCGCATTTCGGACAGATATAATATCCCTGTTTTACATCCTCTGCGATGATGGCAGCTCCGCACTTGTTACATTTACGAAGAAGTCCTTCCGGTACCTCCGGCCTGGAAGCACGGACCGCACTATGGCTCTGTATTCTGGAAACAATTCTTGTCTTTTTGAACATGTTATCCAACTTCATGATCGTTCACTCCTGTTAATACCAAAACTATACGTTACTGTTCACTCCGTTTACAGTAACACTTTATTTATCTGCTTCCATTCTTTCGATGAATTCTACATCTGTATTTCCTGACTGAAAATCCGGATGATCCAAGATTTCATACTGATAGTCTACATTGGTATCGATTCCCTCTATGATCACTTCACCAAGCGCACTCTGCATCTTACGGATTGCTTCGGTACGGTTCTTCGCCCACACGATCACCTTCGCGATCATGGAATCATAATACGGTGGGATCGTATATCCACTGTACACAGCGGAATCAATACGGATTCCTTTTCCTCCTGGAAAATACATGTCCGTGATCGTTCCTGGTGACGGACGAAAACCTTTGGATGGATTTTCTGCGTTGATCCGGCATTCAATCGCATGCCCTGTCAGCTGAATATCTTCCTGCTTACAGGATAGTGGAAGCCCGGATGCAATGCGGATCTGCTCTTTGACAAGATCCACACCTGTCACCCACTCCGTAACCGGATGCTCCACCTGAATTCGGGTATTCATTTCCATAAAATAAAATCTGCCTTCTTTATCAAGAAGGAATTCAATCGTTCCGGCATTTTCATACCCGGCTGCTTTTG
>ERZ1673752.2590-NODE-2590-length-19680-cov-7.415389_pt1 | contig 19680 bp, 29 predicted proteins | sample MGYA00580195_ERZ1673752 | MGnify/ENA primary metagenome ERZ1673752 (study PRJEB41218, sample SAMN15661744) | gut metagenome | host: Homo sapiens | place: Canada: London | collected 2015-08-20/2019-03-30 | study: EMG produced TPA metagenomics assembly of...
CGATAGAATGAATCAGTGTCTCCCTACGGTAATGCGATCATCTTACCAATGGTAAGATTGCGCAACCTCATGCGGCGCAATTTCTTGCAGGATTCTTCGCTTGTGCTTCAGAATGACACTGACCCTTGCCTGTCATATTGCTATATTAGCCGTAGAATATATTTATAATCACCGGAGAATAGGCGGGATTTAGCGGGAATAAGCGGGATTTATTGGGAAAAATATGAAATGGTGATTACACAGTGTGTAATTTTTTAGAGAGCTTTTGAGCTCTCTTTTTTTATTTTTGCGCTTTTATTAACAGCCGGTATATTATTTTAAGTTTATTTGAAGGCTATACTTATTGCAAAAACGAGTAAAAAAAGCTCGGAACTGAGCAGAGGGATAATAATAGTGAAAGCAATCTTAAAGCAAAATTCGCAAGGACTGTACCGTGAGATTCAAGCGACCGGTTGTTTTTTTGTCAGCTGCCTTGCCATTGCACAAATGAAAGCGGACAAGACCTTGTCAAAAGAACAGTACAATGCACTTTACAAAAAAGCACATGTGTTCGGTTTTATGAAAAACGGTTACATGCTTGTCAGCGACAAGGTTATTAACCTTGCGTTTGCGGAGTTGAGCGTCAACAAAAAAGCATACGAGGTCGGAACGGATTCAGGCGGATTTTACGGCTGGGTGCAGAAAAATAAATCGTATCAAAGAATCGATGCGTGCATTCAAAAGATAAAACAGCCGCAAGGCTCGGTATATCCGTTTCATTTTCGGGTTACCGATAAAAACGGAGTCTTGATTTTTGATCCGTATGAACCAGAAATAAAAAGTGCCGGTTCAAAGCATATCATCCGGTATTGTATCAAAGACATATAACGTTGCGGAGGTTTATGGTATGGAAGTAAAAATGAAAACCGTTTCAAATATTATGGCAGGGGTGGGAATAGCGGTCGTGATAGTATCATTTGTGCTGAATACTTGCGGCGTGGCGCATATTGATATGACGGACGCTTTGAAAGTGGGTGGATTTTGCAAGGGTGTTTTTTTGCCGGTTGATGCGTCCATTTGGATAAACAACATTTTTAAAGGCAAAAACGATGCTTGAAAAAATTAAAAAAGCGGCGTTGATAATCTGGGCAGTTATCGCTTCAGTTTTTGCCGTTATCTGCTTTGTTTTATTCAAACGAAAAAATAAACACAGTGATATTGAGGAAAAGGCGGAACATGCAAAAGAAAAAACAAAATTGGAAATCGAAAATACTCCTGCTTGCGAGCTTGTTGATGATGCTCCAAACGCTGCCGATTTACAGCGAGAGCGGGAATCCATTACCGAGCGATTTCGAAGTGAAGTTCGGTATAGACTTAACGAAAAATTACACGGGAAAGGAAGTACTGGCGCTGATTGATATTGTGATGCAAGAAGCTGAAGCTGCAATCACCGAAAGTTACAATGCAGGGTATAAACAAGGCGTGCTTGCATTTAAACCGGAAGCGGAATATTGGAAAGCGAAGGCGGAAGGCTTTGAGACGGAGTTACATAAAGCAAAAATGAAGTATTGGCTATGGGGCTTGGGCGGGGTAAGTATAGGATTCGCGGGAGGAATGGGAGTCGGTATCGGAATAAATTTGCGATACTGAACTTTTAAGATTATATGGAAGTAGCAAAGTTTGTTTTTACGGCAATCGGAACTTTTCTATCGGTTTTCGGATTGTGTTTCAGCATTTTTCAGTATTGGCGGAAACAGCAAGAAAATAAGATGAGCGATTTTAAAGCCGATGTCCATGAAGATTTAGAGCATGAAACACAAGCGAGAAAAGAAGATGCGGTCAGAATTGAAAAACGGATCGACGCGCTTGAAAGTACTTTGGTGCAATCAATGCAGCAGCGGATGAGTAATATCGAAGGCGAACTAAAAGGCATGCGTCCGATTTTGCAGGCGATACAAAATTGGTTTATCAATAACACACCGAAAGGGAAAGAATAATGGATAATATTTTTTTACCGAATCAACGGGTTTTGATTTTGCAGGGACTTGAAAAAGATTCCGGCAGGACACTTTCAAACGAAATGTTGCAGCGCCTTTTAAGAAGTTACGGACATACGCTGAGCTTGCAGGATGTTAATGCACTGATTGCGTGGCTTGAGCAGCGCGGATATGTTAGTACCGAGCGGCTCGGCGAAGCGGCTTTGATTTTGGTGCATTTAAGCAGAGCAGGTCTTGATGTTGCGTTGGGTTACACGAGAGCCGAAGGCATTGATCCGCCTTTTACGGAATAAAGGAAAATGCTATGGGACAAAAAAGCGCCGTCGATAGATTGCCGGAAGATTTGCGAAAAAAGCTCATTGAATTATTGAATCGTCCTGATGTTACCCAGCTTGAAATCGTTGATGTAATAAATGCGGAAGCGGGAGAGCCGCTCATTTCAAAAAGCTCGCTCAATCGGTATGCGCAGCGGATGAAAAAGTTTGCCGAAAAAAACAGGCAGGCGCGAGAAGTTGCCGAGGCGTATTTGGAAAAGTACGGAAGCGATACGAGGAACCGGCTCGGTAAAGTCGTGAATGAACAGGTTCGGCTTGTTGCGTTTGATTTAATTTCTGAGTTGGATGAGCTTAAAGAGCGTGAAGCGGTTGATCCAAAGCTGATGACCGATGTTATTTTCAAAGTTTCGCGAGGATTAAAAGACCTTGAGCAAGCGGAAAAATTAAATGCGGAGCGGGAAGAGGAAATACGACAAGCGGTGTTGGCGGAGACGGCTAAAAAAGTAAAAGAAGTCGGAAAGAAAAAAGGTCTTAGCAAAGATACGCTTGAAACAATTGTTGCGGAAATATTTAGGATACAAAGATGACCATTGAAGAGGCTTTAAAAAAAGACATATTGCTCGATTATCAAAAAGCGTGGGTGAGCGACCATGCGGTTGTCAAGGTTTGGGAAAAATCAAGACGAATCGGCGCAAGTTATGTAGAAGCCTTGTACTCGGTTCTGCTTGCTGCCTTATCAAAAAAAGAAGGAGGCATGAGCTGCTATTATTTGTCGTACGCAAAAGAGATGACGCAGCAATTTGTCAATGATGCCGCTTTTTGGGCAAAACTTTTAAACATTGCATGCGGAGATTTGGAAGAGCTTGTCATCAAAGACGAAGATAAGGACATCACGGTGTACAAAATCCGCTTTGATTCCGGCTTTGAAATTTGGGGCTTACCGTCGGTAGCCCGATCGCTTCGTTCAAAGCAAGGGCATGTGATTATCGATGAAGCGGCATTCTGCGATGATTTACCGGAACTTTTAAAAGCTGCGTTGGCACTGCAAATGTGGGGCGGTTCCGTTGCAATTTTAAGTACGCATAATGGAGAGGATAATCCTTTTAACGATATTATCAAAGAGATACACGAGGGTAAAAAAGATTATTCTCTTCACCGAACAACTATCAGCGAAGCATTGCAAGACGGTTTATATAAGCGGATTTGCGATGTACAAAATCAAGAATGGAGCGCGGAAAAAGAAGCCGAGTGGCTTACCGCTTTGATAAAAAATTATGGAGACGGAGCGGATGAGGAATTATACTGCAATCCGACAACAACCGGAACAAAGTATTTTCCGAGAGCGCTCATTGACAGCGTCAAAGAAGATGTGCCTGTTTTTCGGTTTAGCGAAAGCGACGGCTTTACTTTTGAAAGCGAATGGAAGCGGGAACGGAAAATAAATAAGTGGTTTAAGGAAATTAAGCCGGTGCTGCAGAGTACGGAGAACGCCGTCGTGATGGGCGAAGACTTTGCCCGTTCGGGAGATTTAACCGTTATTTGGCTGGATGAAATAATCAAAGAGGGAGAGACAAAAACACTGTGCGTGATTGAGCTTCGCAATATTCCTTTTGCGCAGCAGTGGCAAATGATTAAGCTCATCGGAAATGAGGTAAAAGACTTTGAAGGTGCGGCTTTTGATTCGCGCGGTAACGGGCAAATGATTGCCGAGTATGCCGCACAAGAATGGCCCGGATATGTGTATCAGGTGATGTTAAGTCGCAAGTGGTATGCGGAAAATTTTCCGAAACTTAAAAGTGCGTTGGAAGATAAAACGACAACGGTACCGCTCGATGATTTTATCCGCAATGATTTTAATGCGGTAAAACTTGTGCAAGGTGTTCCGCTGATTACGGAACGGTCGGGGAGTATCGGCGATAAACGGCACGGGGATGCGTGTATTGCGAAGGTTATGGCTCATTTTGCAGTGCGACAAAGTTATGAAACAGGATATCAGCCGTATCGATATGAGCGCGTACAGATTAAAAACGGGTTTAAAACCGGAAGGGTTGATATATGGCAAGATTGGAACGGTTAACTTCGACTGCTAACATTGCGCAGCCTCGTTAACCGACGAGTTTTGCTATCGCAAAACATCGCAGATGATATGCCGTTTCTCACTATCGTTACGAAACGGCGTGAAATCATCGCCTTCGCAAACTGATGTTTGCTCACTCGATGATTTTTAAGGGACGATTAAAAGATATGACAAAGAAAAACGATTTAACGGAGCAGCGGGCAACGCCTGTGGCAAACTCAAACCGCGACTTGTGGTCGGGCGGTTTGGTGGCAGGGCTAACACCGGAGCGCTTGGCGGCGATTTTGGATGCGGTGCGGCGAGGAGAGATTCCTGCGGAGTATTTGGAAATTGCCGGAGAGTTGGAAGAGCGGGACGGACACTATCGATCGGTACTTTCAACGAGAAAGCATGCCGTTGAAGGCTTGGATTTATATGTCAAAGCGGCAAGCGATGATAAAAAGGCTTTGGATATTGCGGAAGCCGTTACGGAAGATATTATAGAGCATCCCGATATTACCGAGCTGCGGAAGAATGCACTGGACGCACTGGGGAAAGGTTTCAGTGTGAATGAAATCGTTTGGGATACGGGCGGGGTACGGTGGAAGCCGAGGACTTTTTTATTTCGCGACCCGCGTTGGTTTGCCTACGATAAGGAAAGCGGCGAACTGTGTTTGCGGGAACCGTACGGAATGGGGTTAGTACCGCTTGAACCGTATCGATTTATCGTGCATGAACCGAATCTTTTAAGCGGGAAACAAATCACTTCGGGATTATCGTTTACCGCACTTTTTTATTGGCTGATTAAAACTTACGATGTAACGAGCTGGGCGGCTTTTGCAGACCGCTTCGGGTATCCGGTGCGTTTGGGAAAATACGGGCGGAAAGCGACCGAAGATGATATTGCAACATTGAAACGGGCGGTCGCTTCAATCGGTGCCGATGTCGGAGCGGTGATTCCGGAGTCGATGAACATTGATATTGTCGAAAGTAAAACGACGGCAAGCAATGCGGATGTGTACGAAAAAATAAAAGACTGGGTTGATAAAGAGTTATCAAAGCTGGTGCTGGGACAAACTGCAAGTGCGGAAGGAACGCCGGGAAAACTCGGAGACAGCCAAGATCAGCAAACCGTCAGACAGGATATTTTGAAAGCGGATGTCAGGCAGCTTGAGCAAACTTTGAACCGCGACCTTGTTATCCCGTATGTGGATTTTAATTTCGGGAAACAGGAACGGTATCCGAAACTTAAAATAAAATATGTTGAGCCGAAAAATGTCGAGCTTATTGTGAACTCGGTTCGGCAGCTTGTACCGCTTGGACTGAAAGTAAAGGTACAGGAAATGCAAGGGCTTTTAGGACTTTCGACGCCGGAAAAGGACGACGAAGTTTTAATGCCGTCTATGCCTGTAATGCCTGAACTCAATCGGCAAGTGTCCGGCATTGCACTGAATGCAATCGATGTTTCACAAGGTGAAAGTGATGACGATGAAATGCTCGATGATGAGACGGCAAACGGCTTGGTCGAAATAACCGACGACATTGCGGAAGTACTTGAAAAGGCTGCGGATAAAGCAACAGACTTTAAAAGCTTTGAGGCGGAACTTGAAAAGTTGGTTACCGGTTGGGATGCCGAAAAGATAGCCCGCACCATGGCGATTGCATTTTTTAAGGCGCGGGCGGACGGTACGGAACATTTTGCTGAGGAGCCCGAAAATGAGCGATAAGTTTGTCCCGAAAGAAGCGTTAGCGTACATTAAAAACAAAACCTTGAAAGTGAGTTTCAGCTACAAGGATGTGTGGCATGAAGAGCATGCGACCGCTTTTACCGTTGCAAAGGCAATGCAGGTAGATGTGCTGTCCGATATGAAAAAGGCGGTTGAAAAGGCGATTGAGGACGGACAATCGTTTGAGCATTTCAAAAAAAATATAAAACCGATTTTGCAGCAAAAAGGTTGGTGGGGTAAAAAGGATATGATTGATCCGGTTACCGGCGAAATTGTTACGGCTCAGCTTGGAAGCGACCGCAGGTTAAAAACAATTTATAATGTGAACTTACGAAGTGCGTATCAAAAAGGGCAATATGACGCGACAATGGCAAGCGATTTACATCCGTATTTGATGTATTGTGTGGGAAACAGCAAAAGGCATCGTGAACAGCATCTTGGGTGGAACGGACTTATTTTGCCGAAAGATGATCCGTGGTGGGATGCCCATTTACCGCCGAACGGCTACGGGTGCAAATGCTACACGAGGGCTGTTACTGAAGTTAGAAAAAAGCGGTATGAGCGAGACGGTATACAAGTGCCGCCGAGAGCGGACGGCTCAGGCGGCGGGGTAATCAAGGTACGGACAACGCGACCGGTTGAAGAGTACCGGACTTATTATAATGATCGCAAAGGAACGATTGAGCGGGTGCCGAAAGGTGTGCATCCCAGTTTTAACTGGAATCAGGGGAAATCGCGAAATGAAAATATCAGTCATATTTTGACAGAAAAAATAAACAATTTTTATGGCGGAGCAAAAACAATTATTGAATCCGGATCATGGGGTGATCCTGAATATATAAGGCAAGAACAACATGCAAAACTATATTATGAGGAAATTAGAAAAAGGAAATCGGATATACAAAAAATTGCTCAAAATGCAAAAATGAGTGCAGACAAAATAGAAGCTATAAAGAAACATATATTTTTTACCGAACATGAGATTGATGGTGAAAAAGTTAGATTTGCAGAATCTTATAAAATATCTGAAGCATGGCGACGCTTGCAATCCGGTGATTTTTTACCTGAAGATTTGGTATTATTAAAACATGAATATTTAGAGTTGACTTTAATGCGTGAATTAGAGTATACTTATGAGCAAGCTCATGAAGCAGCAAATAAAAAATTTAACTGGGCTAAATTGGCTAAAAAATTAAAAGGGTATTTTTAATGTGGTGGTTTATAAAAAAAATTGAAGAAGATGATACTCAAGTTACTTATGCTTATGGTTATGAATCGAAAGAACTTACCGGGTCATTTTCCGTTGCAAAAAACTTTTCACTTTATAATATCTTTGAATATGCAAAAAATGATGATTCAGATTCTTTTAGAGAACTGTTTTCGCAACCCTTGTTTTCAACACTAAGAAATTTAGGCTTTGTTGATAGCCGGATGATAGCCATTGGCTAGTCTTTTTTGATACAATTACAAAAAATAAGATAGGAATCAGGTAGCACCAACATCCCTCTGTTACCAGTCGGGCGGTTTCGCAGGTCTGAAGGTATGAACCAACAACCATACACCCTCTTGCCTTATCCTATCTTGTTTTAAGTATACTCAACTCTTAATAAAAAGTCAATCATATTTTTTTAATCGCTATTATTACATTTTGCTTATATCTTTGTGCTATGATAAGGACAAACCTCGTTCGAGTATGTGAGTAATCGGTTTGGTGTTTGCCGACAACTCTCCTTAACCTTGCCGGTGTGGGTTATCACCGGCTTTTTTTTGGTATTAAATTTTTCACATGGGAGGAAAAATGAAAAAGGTGTTTTTGTTTGTTATCCTTGCGGTCATTGCAGTCGGAGCAATTTGTATGAGTTACAGTTCGTACTGGGCGTTTGACACACTGGGAGCGGTCGCCATTATTGCCGGCAGCATTGCGGGGACAATTGCTACGGTTCGGCATTTGAAAGGGCGGAAACGGGTTGCCGCTTTGATTGCATTGTATACGGCGGTTGTGCTTTTGATTATAGCGGGTTCCGTTTTATTTTCGGGGACTATTTTAATAGCAATTATGGGTGCTGCGGCATTGGCGGTTTTTGGCTTTTTGCTTGGCAAGGAATAAGATGAGGCAAGTGTGGGTAAGGAAACGCTGATTAAAGGCTTGACGCCGTTTAACAGCATACTTTGCAAAAGCAAAGTATCTCCTTCATTGTTTCTCAATGGTGGCTCTGAACATTTACGAAACAATAGATTTTAAAGGTGGGCACTGATTAATTCTCAATTGAATTAATTAGTGCCTCCGTAAGCGTCCCGCACTTTTTTATTAAGATGAGGTGATTATGTATTGCAAAAGAGTAGATGAAGCAGATTGGGAAAAGCGGCAAGTGTACTACGAAGCGGAAGCGGACTATGAGCTTGACAAAGCGCGAGTACAAAACGGGGAATACCGCTTTTTATTCCGGTTTATCAAGCGGGCACTGCGGTTCTTCCGGGTGAAAAGTATCCTACAAAAATAAGGTATAAGACAATGAAGCTTAAAAAGAATCAGAAAAAGAGCGATAAAGATACCGTAGAACCGGTATATGTTTTAAATCTGTTACCGCACAGTGAGTGTGAAATTCGTTGGGCTTCCCAAGAGGCCAGTTGCAAACTTGACAACAGCATTCTTTGTGCCGGTCCGTTGCGTATTGAAATTTACACTGACTAAAGTTTTTGCCGTTTTCAAGGTTACCTCCTTTATATCCTTTGAATTTTTTAAGGTTCGGCAAGATTTGAGGTGGTACTTTTTGCCGGTTAATTTTTTACATTTTTTAAAGCATTGTTAATTATTTTTATTGCAGTTGATTGCCACCAGCTATTATAATCTTCTCCCGTTTCATATTGTTCAAATTTTTGATGTAAGAAAGAATTTTCATAAATGAAATAATATTGATCAATTGAGCCTATATATTCTGCTGTAAAGTGTGCTTCTAATTCTTCCACAAATTTTACACGATCAAAAGAAGTCATATTTTTCCATTTATGATAATAATCGTTCATCATTGATTTGATTTTAAATAAATCTTGTTTATAATTACTCATAAATTCAATAAAGGCTTCGTTCATTGTTGGGACTATATCATGGATGCCTAGTTTCTTGAATGACTGAAAATCTCTACTGGTTCCTGAATTTGGAAAAACATTCTTTTTTAGAGTATCTTCAAAAATATTTAGATCATCACAAGGTATCATGGTAGAAAAGGCTGCTCCACAATGCAAATAATAATATCTCTTTAACTTATAGTTTATATATGAAATGTAGTCTTCCTGTTTATAGGCTTCACTTGCTTTTTTTTCATAATCATTAGCTAGAGTCGAAAAAGTTAGTGGTGAGTATTTCCCAATATCAATTTTATTATCATGGTTAGTTGCGATTTTGTGTTTTGGTTCTGTGCCTGGTAAATACAATAAATAGGAATTTCCTTTTTTTATTCTAACCACATGTCCGAATCTCTCAGCGAAATATAGGGCATAGTAAATATCATCTTTAAGAGTCGACCTGTTATACTGCTGTAATTTTCCCCAGTCTGCATGTTGAAAATCTTTTGTAATATCAGATTGTAATATACCGTTGTTTTTTTTCAATTATTTGCAATAAGCGGTACATTAATTCTTTATAATATGGATCGCGTAAAACAAATTCATCATACATCTTTTGTAACGATGACATATACTGTTTATATTCATTCTTAGAGCATCGATTTTTTAAAATTTCGGTTGCTTGCATATATGACACTCTTGCTTTTAAAAAATCACCTTGCGCCTCTGCTTCTAAAGCACAAGCAAGATATGCAGGAATATCCGCAGGATAATCATTAATATCAAATTTTACAAGTTTAGTATTGTTATTTTTATCTTCAAAAACAGCATAAATTGCTCCGTCTGCTGATTCGCTTGTATGTTTCTCATGGGCTTTTGATTTCAAAATACCATAGATTCCGCCAAGTAAAAGAACTGATAGCACAGAAATTAAAATCGATAACCATAATCCTATTCCTAGAAAGGTACATACTGCTGATATGCACATTACAAAAATAATTAGTAACCAGCCCTGTAGATTATCTTTTTTGTTCATACTTAAATCTCCTATTCAATGCCATGCAATACACCATGTACGCGTCCTATAATACGAATGTCTTCACTTTCAATAGAAACTTCGTAGGGTGTATATATCGGATTATCAGATATTACAACAAGCTTTCCCGGTTTTCTTGTAAGCCGTTTAACAAATCCTGCTCCATCCATTTGAATAGCATAAATACCTTCGCCAGTCCACCCGCACGAATCGCAAACAATCATATCACCACGACTTAATGTCGGCTCCATGCTATCACCATCGACATATAGAGCGACTAAATTTGTGCCGTACTTTGATAAATATTTTGGAACTAAAATATATGTACTTGGCGTATCATCATCCGGTAAATCAGCTCCATACCCTGCAGAAAGCTTTTGTTCTAAAACAGGAATAACAAAACCATTTATCTGGTCGGGCGCTTGTAAAGTTATATTGTCTTGGGTTGTTTTTTCTCCTAGTGACTCATATAAAAACGGCTCTCCGCAACCTGTTAAAAGCCAATTGAGATTTACGCCGTTTTGTTGTAATAAAATTTTTACCTTTTCGGGGATATCTCGTTTATTAGTCTCATAATTGCTCAAACTTTGTTGATTTATGCCTAAAAACTTAGCAAATTCGCCTTGATTATATGCTTTTTCTTCTCTTATTTTTTTTAATCGCTCTCCAATGGTCATGCAATACCCCATTTTGTGTAAAAAAGTATACTTTTTATGTTTTTTGTGGTAAAAACTCTTGACAATAAAACATTTTGTAGTATAATATAATTATCGGCTAGAATACTATACTTCTTAACCGGCAAAAAAAAGAAAAGCGAAAAATGCGCTTTCGCTTTTCAAACAAAATCAAGCCTGTCAGTCAGGCAAAGGATGGTTTATGGTACCACAAAAGAAAAAAATTCGCAAGCCTAAAAACAGAACGCTTGGGAATATTTATGGCGGTTGGATCAAATATCAGCTTGATTTAATCGGTGTTTCGTATCCCGATATTGCTGAGGAACTTGGTGTACGGGATAATTCAATTTGGGCTGTCGTTCACGGCAAGCGGACATCGGCGCGTATCCAGCAAAAGATTGCGGACAAGTTGGGGCTTCCGAGCTGGGATGCGGTGATTGAAGCCGCGAAAAATGCAGTAAAGGAGAATGTCGTATGAAAGGTGAAACAAGTACTGATGAATTTATCGAGTTGGTTCGTAACATGCGGCTTGCACAAAAAGAGTATTTTGACATGAGAAGTTGGAATGCGTTAAATGCAGCGCGGCTTTACGAAAAGGCAGTCGACGAGTTTTTGAAACTCAATACGCTTACGCATATTGAGGATGACCGCCAGCAAAGTTTATTTTAACGAGGAGTAAGCAAAATGACGGTAAAAGAATTAAAAGCAAAATTGGCAAATTATGATGATGACCTTTCGGTTTTTGTCGGGATTGATAGCGTGAGGTTACAGCGCATTGATAATCTCTGGTCGGTTGAAAAGCCGGAACCGGAAGATGATCGATTTGCGGAATGGATTCGGGATAATGAAAGGCAGCACTGCATTGTGTTGTCGAACTGACAGGAAGGAGCAGACAAAATGGAAACGATAAGCGATACACAGAACAAAATTATTGAGATTAGCAACGCAATACGTGATTTACTTTTGTACAAGAATAAAAAGTACGGAGACTCGGCGTTACATCCCAAACATATTTTTTACAAAGGTGATGCGGTCAGTTCGATTTTAATCAGACTCGACGATAAGCTCGGTCGCATTATGTCAAACACAGAGGCGACACCGCGTATCAATGATGTAGCTGATATTATTGGTTACTGCACTTTACTGCTTGTCAGTATAGGTGCCGGTAAATCGGATATTGAAAAATTGATGGATTAAACCAAAGAGGAGCAAACAAAATGAGTAAAGCGTTTATGGAAGATGCACAGGGCAGGCAGGTGCCGGTGGAGATGGTGAAGGATGTTGACCGCTTGCGGGATCAGACGGTTACAGGGATTATGGAAAAAACTTTTGCGATGCGGGATGCGTTGAAAGCGTTCAAGCAAGGGGTGTGGAGTGATATTCAAGAGTTTTTAGCGCTTTCGGCTGAAGAGCACGGCGTTAAGTGGGGCGGTAAAAAAGGGAATGTAACGCTCACCACTTACAACGGCAAGTACAAGCTGATGGTGGCGGTCAACGACAATTTACAGTTTAACGAAAAGTTGCAAGTTGCAAAACAGCTCATTGACGAGTGTATCAAAGAATGGTCGAACGGTGCGAGACCCGAATTAAAGGCTTTGGTTGACAATGCGTTTGCGGTTGATAAGCAAGGCAATATCAGCACAACGCGGGTTTTGGGACTTCGCCGTTTGGAGATCAGCGATGAAAAATGGCTGAAAGCGATGCAGGCAATAACGGACAGCATTCAGGTTGTCAGCTCGAAAACATACATGCGCTTTTATTCCAGAAAAGAAGACGGCAGCTATGAGCAAATTCCGCTTGATGTTGCGGCATTGTAGGAGGATGTGTATGCAAGGCTTTTTATATCGAACGGCAATCCGCATTAAAGAAGCGGGCGAGCGTTGGCGGATCGGATGGTTGGTTAGGCTCGGACTGAACATGAGGGACAAGGTGTTACTATGGAAAAACTGACGGCGCAAGAGCGGATTTTTGAGATTATAGAACAGCTCTATAAAAATCACATTCGCGGTCTTACCAATAAAGAATTGGCGGCTTTACTGGGTACCAGCAGTGTAAACATTTGTCGCGATTTAGCGGTTTTTGAGCGTTACGGTTGGGTGTGCCGCGGTGAAAACGGTACATGGCGGTTGTCAGCAACTTTTGGCGGAATTTCCGGCGCGATTGTGAAGTCATACCAAAAAGCTCGCTTGACATTGGCAAAGGAAGAAGCGGAATTTATCGCCGCTATGAACTAATCAAAATGTGCGGCGCCGCACACTTTGAAACGAAATAGAGGAGTTGTTATGGATACAAAAAATATTTTCAAAGATGCTGTTTTGCAAAAAGCATTAACCTATTGTGCAGAAGACATGTTCCAAAAGTTGAATAAAATGAGCGACGAAGAGTTACTGATTTATAAAGCTCAACTTGCGGTTAATGCTGCACGAGCTGGGGATAGCAATAGAGCGATGGAACTGGTACATGTTCTGATAATGCTCCGTTCGCAAATGTCGGATTATCGGTTTAATAAAGTTTTGGGGAAGTTAAGACTTTCAAGAGAAGCGGCTAAGGAGCTGATGAAAACAGGAGTAGCGCTATGAGCAAAAAATCAGCAGAAAACATGAGTGAAGATGCAAAAGCAATGGATGTATATGCGGAAAAAAAAGCGCAGCAGGCTTTAGCGATACAAAATGATGATAAACGTTTTTTAGAGGACGGAGAAACATACAATCTGCATGTATGTATGGTCAGAGCTCGCGAAAGTTTGTCACAAATTCGTAGAGGACTTTTAACACTTGGAAGCCAGCTTATCTTATTAAAGAATCATGAAGACCATGGAAACTTTACAATGGCTGTTGAAGAGCTTGGAATTACCATTAACTTTGCGGACCGTGCAATGGTTGCGGCTCGACAGTTTGGAAATCATCCTGAAGCTGCAGACCGACTTGGTAACACAAAAATGGTGGAGCTTTCATTTTTGAGTAATGAAGAAGCTGAAGTCCTTGCTTCCGGTAAGGAAGTAGAGGGAGTTGGCACACTTGATGAGATAGAGGCAATGACAGTCCGTGAGCTTCGTGCAGCGCTTCGAGCGGAGAAGAAAAAGCGCAAGGAAGAGCGGGAAGCGCAAGAAGCTGCAATCACGCAAAAAGAGCAAAAACTGAATGAGCTTGAAATGGAGTTGCGCTACCGAGAGCCGCCGACAAAAGAGGAGCTTGCGCAGGCAAAGCTTGATGAACTTAAAAAGCGGCTTTTTCGAGAAGTGGGAGAAGCGAGCCATGCGGTACATTGTCTGATGCAGACAATCAGCGAAGCGCAGCAAATACCGGATGTCAATATCACGCAATTACAGGATTTTATTACGCTAGAGCCGGAAGACTTCCTTTCAAGTATTTTCGATTACACGGATGAGCTTGACGATATGATTGAAAATATCCGTCCAGACCGGTCGGCAAGCGAAACGGAAGTTTTGGAAGCGGAAATAATAAACGAGGAGTAGCCTCATGTATGAACCTTTTGTGAGCAGGATGTACGCGGCGGGAAGCGCCGCCGAGCGGAAAGCTGTTGTTGATGAAATGTGCCGGATGTTCGCTTTTTCGAGAGCGAAAGCATACAAGGTGCTAAACGAGAACGGCTGGCAGTCAGGCAGGAAGGTGAGAAAAGATGCCGGTACGAGCGGAACCGATAAAGAGGACTTAAAACTGGTTGCAGCACTTTTGCGGAAATCCTTACGCAAAAACGGCAAAGCGACTATGAGTGTACCGGTTGCGCGGTCAATCTTGCAGTCAAACGGTATCAAGATCACGATAGCCGACAGCCGCCTGCGGGAGCTTTTGGTTCAAAATAAACTTTCAATCGCTGAAGCCAAAAAACCTGCGCCGCATAGCAGAATGAGGACGCTTTACCCGAACCAAGTGCATCAAGCAGATCCGTCAATGTGTTTGATATGGTTTGCGCCGGACGGCAGTCAAAAGATGTACGATGCCGATGAAGTGTACAAAAACAAAAATCCGCGCGAAGGAAAAATGAAGTGTTGGCGCTATGTTTTAACCGACCATACTTCAAGTTCTATTTGTGTGCGCTACTATGCAGCGATGGGAGAGTCGGCTGCAAACATGTACGACTTTTTGCTGTACGCGTGGGGGCAAAAAAAGAATCCCTTGTATGTGTTTCACGGGCTACCGGAACTTTTGGTGTGGGACTGCGGCACGGGAAATACGGCAAAGTCGGTTACGGCTGCGCTGACGGCACTGCATGTTGAAACGAAGCCGCACCTGCCGGGGAACCCGCGGGCAAAGGGGCAGGTCGAGGTGAGCAATAACATTGTGGAAACGCAGTTTGAAAGCCGCTTGCGGCTTGAGCCGGTGCATAGCATTGAAGAACTAAACGAAGCGGCGGAGCGGTGGTGTGCGGCGTACAATGCAAATATGATTCCGCACCAAGACACGAGGCTCACGCGGCACGGGAAAAAGATAGGAAGCAGAACGGAACTGTGGCAGCGGATTACGGCGGAGCAGCTTCGGGAACTTCCCGATCCTGAAATATGCCGGCAGATTTTTACGGCAGGGATTCAAAGCCGTCGCGTTGCAGGCGACCTTTCAATCAGTATAGTGCATCCGCTTGTTAAAGAATCGCGGCGGTATAGCCTTCACGGGTTTGCAGTAACGGTTGGGCAAATGGTAACCGTTCAGCCGATCCTGGTTGACACGGAGCCGATTGTCAAAGTGAGCTTTGAATACTTGGGGCAGATTGTTGCATACGAGGTAAAGCCGATAGAGTATGACGAAAACGGCTTTGATATACAAGCGGCGGTTACCGGTAAAAATTACAAATCAGCCGGAGACACAGCACGCGAAAAAACGGCAAAAGAATTGGAGGTACTTTCGGAAGGAACGAAAGAAAAGCCGTTTACGAAAATCACGGACGGGAAAGGCTTTGCAGCTCATTCAAATATTGATGCAAAGTCTCTCTTTTTACGGCAGCAAACCGGTGAACAGGTTGCGGTCAATACGGTCAGCGTGCATGAGATTGTAATAAGCGGAGCGGAAGCGGCGAAGCGGCTTAAAGCGCGATTGGGTTATGTTCCCGAAGGCTTTATTGATAGGATGCGGGCGGAGTACGGCAATGCGGTTCCGGCAAATATGATAGATAGTTTTGCAGCGGAATATTCGCAAAGACCCGACGCAATGCTCGGATAAAATTTTTATTTTTTCGGAAACTGATGTTTCCTTGCAAAAATTTCTATAGGAGAAAAAGATGCTAACACTAAAAACGATGAAACAATTTGGGTTGCCTTACGATCCGTTCGTAGGGGATGTAACAAAAGCTGAAGATGTGTACATGACCGAAGATACGAGGTTTATTGCGGAGTACCTTTATCAGACGGCGAGGATTGGCGGCATGGTGGCGCTTATCGGCGAATCGGGAAGCGGTAAGACAACAATCAGGCGGTATGCGATAGACCGCATGCAGGCGGAAGGACAAAAGGTCAGAGTGATTATTCCGCGAATAATCGATAAGTCCCGGCTGACCGCATCGAGTATCTGCGATGCGATAATACAGGACTGTTCAGGCGAGGTGCCGAAGCGCTCCCTTGAAGCGAAGGCGCGGCAGATTGAAAGAATATTGACGAACTCAGGGCGGGCAGGTTGGAGCCATGTTTTAATGATTGAGGAAGCGCATGACTTGGCGATTCAAACGCTCAAATATTTAAAACGGTTTTGGGAACTTGAGGACGGATTTAAAAAGCTTTTGTCCATTATTTTAATCGGACAGCCTGAACTGAAAGCGAAGCTGGATGAAGCGAAAAACTGGGAAGCGCGGGAAGTGATTAGGCGGATGGAAATACTTGAACTTGAACCGCTTTCAAGCGGGAAAGAGATTGCAGCGTATTTGGAACTGAAATTTTCGCGGCTCAATGCGGAGCGAAAATCAATAATAAGCGATGAAGGGTGCAAGGCACTTTCGATGAGATTGCGGCGGCAGCTCCGCAATCAACCGCAAGTATACAGCATAGCCTATCCGCTTTTGGTGAACAACTGGGTGCGTAAGGCGATGAACCTTGCGGTAGAATTGGGCAGCGGGATTGTCGATGCGGACATTATCAATTCGTTATAAAAATATTTTTAGGGGGAAAGTCAATGGGTAGAAAAATTACGATTACGGTTACGGATGATCAGTATAAAAATTTAACTGAAGCAGCTCATGCGGAAGGTTTGGAACGGGTTTCGGTGCTGGTTAAAAGTCAGGCAATCAAGGGAATTGTCAACGGACGGAAATCGGAAGATGAGCGGACAATTTTAGTTCCGGTAAAAAATTATCGGGAGCTTGCAGGTTACGCCGAAGGCAAAAAACTCGGCGGAGTTGCGACATTTGCGATGTATGCGATGGAGCAGCACATGCAGCGATATCCGCTCACAGAGGCGCAAATATCACGGGTTAATAAATTAGTCGATTTTTAGATGAAAGTCGCAGGGCTGTACAGCCCTGCCGTTTTATGAGGGGTTTTAATGAAGTCTACAAAACACGAGTACAACCGTAAAAAGCTCATCCAGCTGATCCATGTCGGTAAAAATAAAATATCGCTATCGGACGAACAGTACCGCAGTTTGCTTTTAGGCATTACCGAAAAAACGAGCTGTGCCGAAATGAATGAGGCGGAGCTCTATTGTGTGTATCGGGCAATTAAAGATTTGGGATTTCAACCGATGCGGAAAATGACCTTGAAAGCGAATGAACTCGGAAGAGCGACGCCGGAGCAACTAAACTACATTAAAGCATTATGGGAATCAGCAGCACGGGTTAAAACGGAAGCGGCGCTGCAGGCTTTTGTTAAAAGGATCACCGGGGTTCCTTTTTTGCGATGGCTTGATGTTTATTCGGCGCAAAAGGTTATTTTAGCGCTGCGGGATATGGCGGAAAAAGCGGGTGTTGATCCCGATGAATTTATCATAAAAAAATAAAGGCGAGGAGGAAAAATGGATAACTTAATGCAGGATATGTTTAGGGATGTAGTCGAACGAGGTGTAGATAGGACTCAGGCTCTAAAAGCGTTGAGGGCATTAAGTCAGTATTATGGCGGGCAGCAGTTATATATTCCACAAAAAAAGACTGCACTTGCAGAGGAAATAATCGGTATTATGAGCGATGCAATCGGCGGAGCTGATGCGGAAAAAATGTATGCGATAATTGCACAGCTTTACGGCGGCGTTCAATGGTATGTCCCCATCGAAAAAAATGCTTTCAGGGATTTTATCGCGTTGGAAATTTTGAGCGAGTACGACGGGAGCAGAAGCTCAATGCGGGAACTGTGTCAAAAGTACGGCATATCATTCACGCAAGTGTACCGGCTCTTTTATGAGGCGCGGCAAAAAAAATTACAACAGGAACTCGAATTTCCGGAAGAATAGCGGTATTTTTTACTGCCGTTATAACACAAAGAGCGATGAAACCGTATAGACTATCAGTATATGAATACTGATAGTCTTTTTTTTTGCTTGAACGCCGAGGGCGGGAAAGTTCCCGATAAAATACAGCTTTTACCGCAAGGAGAATTTGTGGTTGGGCGTGACGGCAGACGGTGGACAAAGCGGGATGCCGCTTTAATTGCCGCAGCTTCGAACGAATATTTACCGCAGCACATCGTTGACGAAAATCACGCAACTGATTTGAAAGCGCCGCGTGGAGAAGCTTCTCCGGCTATGGGCTGGTTTTCAAATATCAGGGCTGAGGAAAACGGCGAAGTCTGGGCTGATGTAGCGTGGACGGCACGCGGCAAAGAAGCCTTATTAAATCAAGAATATCGGTATATATCTCCAGTTTTTGAAATGGACAAGACGGGTGAAATTACCAAGATTTTACGGGCGGCGCTGACCAATTCACCAAATCTTGAGCTTCCTGCATTAAACAGTAAACAACCTGAGCCGGCAGGCAATCCGGCAGAGGAGAATAGTATGAATAAAGACATTTGTGCGGCTTTGGGGCTTTCTGAAACCGCAAGTGAAAATGAAGCCCTTGTCGCGATTGCTGCGTTAAAGACGCAGGCAAACAGTGCAAAGTCGGTAGACCTTGCATCTTATGCACCGCGGGCGGATTTGGCTCAAATGGAGCAGCGTGCGACCGCAGCGGAAAAAGCACTTGCTGAACTCAATGCCGCACAGTTGAAAGAAAAAGCGGTTGCAGCCGTTGAAAAAGCCGTTACCGATCGCAAGATAGCACCTGCAAGCAAGGATGAATATATCGCAATGTGTTCATCGGAAGAAGGGCTTGAGCGGTTTAAGCGGATTATGGCGACGAGTCCTGAAATTATTCCGAACGGCGCTTCGGGTGCTGAAGGAGAGCCGCCTCAAGCTAAAATGGTGGAACTCAATACGGAAGAAGAGTCCATTTGTAAAGCAATGGGCTACACAAAAGATGAGTGGCTTAAACTCAAAGGAAGCGAAGGAGACAAGTAGGCTATGATTATCAAAGATAGTACATTACAGGCGTTACGCACGATGGTGCGTGCAGAGTTTCAACAGGCGTTCGATGCAGCCGTTGCACGGGACGATTACAAAGAGCTGGTTACGATTATCACCAGCAACACGAAGTCAAACTCGTATGCGTGGCTCGGAAATTTTCCGCAAATGCGGGAATGGATCGGAGACCGTGTTATCAACGATATGAAAGAAAGCTCGTACACCATCGAAAACAAAAAGTACGAAGCAACACTCGGCGTTGATCGCACCGACATTGAAGATGACAATCTCGGTCAGTACCGTGTCTTAGCCCAAACTCAAGGACAGGAAACGGTCGACTTTTTTTGGCGGCAAATTGCAAAGCTCATTGTAGGCGGGTTTACCTCACTTTGCTATGACGGGCAAAACTTTTTTGACACCGACCATCCGGTGTATGAAAAA
>ERZ1673752.2600-NODE-2600-length-19633-cov-6.655583_pt1 | contig 19633 bp, 16 predicted proteins | sample MGYA00580195_ERZ1673752 | MGnify/ENA primary metagenome ERZ1673752 (study PRJEB41218, sample SAMN15661744) | gut metagenome | host: Homo sapiens | place: Canada: London | collected 2015-08-20/2019-03-30 | study: EMG produced TPA metagenomics assembly of...
CCACACTTGGTACTCTTGAAAGTAAACCGGTATGGAAACGCTGATGAAAGGCTTGGTACCGTTTACCGGCAAACTTTGCTTCGCAAAGTTTTTTTGCAAAGCAAAGTTTTTCCTTTATTGTTTCTCAATGTTCAGTATAAAATAGTAGGATTAAAGACGGGCACTGAAAAGTAGTCTCTAAAAATTTAACCCGAGTTTTTGAAAGACGCCCTCAATTCTCGATTGAATTAATCAGTGTCTCAGTAGGGGACAGAATTAAAAAAGCATCTTCGTTCGTTGCGGTACCGACCGTTTTTTTCGGCTTTTACAAGGTAATTACTTTTTCATTATTGACAAGGCTTTTATAAAGTGGCATAATAATTTCGTTCAAAAACAATTTTACTAGGAGTATTTATATGAAAGATTGCATTATCACCGGAAGCGATTTAACGATTGAAGACCTTGTTGACGTCGCCCGTTTTCATCGCCGTGTGGTGATTTCCGATGAGTCGAAAAAAAAGATTAAAGCGTCGAAAGAAATTGTCAACAAAATTGTTGAAAGCGGTGTACCAAAATACGGTATTTCAACGGGTTTCGGGGAATTTTCAACGGTTACCATCAGCAAGGAGCAAAATGCTGCATTGCAAAAAAACTTAATTTTAAGTCATTCCTGTGGGGTAGGAGAGCCGTTCCCGGAAGATGTTGTCCGCGGTATTATTCTTTTGCGGGTGAACTGTTTGGCAAGCGGCTATTCCGGGGTTACACCTGAAGTACTTGATCGTCTCGTGGATTTACTCAACTGCGATATTACACCGCATGTACCGCGAAAAGGCTCATTAGGTTCAAGCGGCGACCTTGCAAACCTCGCTCATATTTCACTCGTTATTATCGGTGAAGGAAAAGCCTATTATAAAGGCGAACTCATCTCCGGTGCGGAAGCGCTGAAACGCGCAGGCTTAAAGCCGGTTGAACTTTCGGGGAAAGATGCACTCGCATTGACGAACGGTACGCAGGTGATGACTTCGCTCGGTGCATTGGCGGTGTACGATGCCGAAAATCTTTTGACTGCCGCAAATATGGCGGCTTCGCTCACGTTTGAAGCATTTCGCGGAATTACCGCAGCGCTTGATCCGCGTATTCATAAAGTGCGCCCGCATCAGGGGCAAGCGGATGTTGCCGCTTTTATCCTGCAAATGCTCAAAGGCAGCAGCTCGACTAACACGCGACCTAACGATGTGCAGGATCCGTATACGCTTCGCTGCGTGCCGCAAGTACACGGGGCTGCAGCCGATGCGATTGCGCATGTGCGGAACGAAATAGAAATTGAAATGAATTCGGTAACTGATAACCCGCTCGTATTCCCCGATAACGGTGATGTTATTTCAGGCGGAAACTTTCACGGCGAACCGATTGCGATGAACCTGGACTTTTTGGCGATTGCGATTTCGGAACTTGCGAATATTTCGGAACGCCGAACGGAGCGCTTGGTAAACCCGCAGCTGAGCGGCGGACTTCCGGCGTTCTTGGTAAAAGACGGCGGCGTTAACTCGGGCTTTATGATTCCGCAGTACACGGCGGCTTGTTTGGTTTCCGAAAACAAAGTGCTTGCGCATCCGGCGAGTGTTGACTCGATTACTTCGTCCGCAAACAAAGAAGACCATGTCAGTATGGGAACAACCGCCGCCCGAAAACTTTCGGTTGTGGTGCAGAATGTGCGGGATGTTCTCGCGATTGAGTGGATGGTTGCCGCTCAAGCCTGCGATTTGCGCGGTGTAAAAACGTTCGGCGCGGGCACCGCTGAAATGCATAAACTTATCCGCGAGCACGTGGCTCACATGGATTGCGATAGAATTTTCGCAGGAGATATGGCAACTCTTTCTGCGCTGCTTAAAGACAGAAAAAACTTGGATCGCATAAAAGCGAAAATCTAATCGCCGATACAATTTTATACCAAGCCTCTAAAAGCACTCGTTTTTAGAGGCTTTTTGTCATTTTCGTCGCTACTGAAAAGTACTTTACTATGAGATGTTCTTCCCGGAATTAAAAAAACTTAAAAATTTTTATCAATACCTATTGACAATAATATTATACATTATATAATATAGTACAAGGAACATGATTAATGATGCAATATCAGAGAAAGAGGAGTAAACGGTGATTTTTTCAGTCGGGTCAAATTTACTCGACGCGTGCGTTTTGTCAATTCTCACCGGAGGTGATACGTACGGGTACAAGCTCACCCAGGAATTACAGGAAGTAGTACCGATTTCGGATTCGACTCTGTATCCGGTTTTGCGGCGTCTCCAGAAGCAGGATTTTTTAACCAGCTACAACGTTGAATATGAAGGACGCAACCGCCGGTACTATAAAATTACCGGTAAAGGATTGGAACAGCACGCAAAAAATATTGCGGAGTGGAAAAACTACCGCGATATTTTGGATAAAGTTTTTAAATGATCGGAAGGAACAATATGACAAAAGAACAGTTTTTATATGAACTTGAAAAAAAACTAAAACATTTACCGGCGGATGAACGAGCCGACGCCGTACAATTTTACCGCGAATATTTTGAAGAAGCCGGCGCTGAAAATGAACAGCGCGTAATCGCTGAACTAAAAAGTCCTGCGCATGTTGCGTCTAAAATTTTGGCGGAATTTGCGGAGCGGGAAATGGATGTCGGCAGGAAGGCACATAAAAAGCGAAAACGGAGTTTCGGAAACGGTATCCTGTTTGCGATGTTGGCGCTCTGTGCTGCACCGATTGCGCTTCCGCTTTTGTCGGTTGTTGTGGTTATCGTGGTTACCGTTTTTGCTGTGTTGACGGCCTTGGTTTTCGCTTCGGTTATCGTTGCCGTTGCATTGGCAATCGTGTCATTTGTAGCGTTGTTTGCATATCCGGTTTGGACATTTTTGCTGCTCGGCGGCGCTTTTGTCAGTGCCGGTGTTTCCATACTCTTGATTCTTTTGATAAAGCATTTTGCTTCATTTATCATAAAAAAATTAGCGAGGTAAAAAATGATTACATTACTGGTTTTATGTATTATCGGTTTAGTACTGATTGGTGTGTTTGTTACCGTGGTTTTCGGATGCACGATCGGTTTGCTAGGCGGCGTACTGGGAGTGTTCGGATGGGTTTTCGGTTTGATGTTTGTTTTAGTATTTAAATGCATCGTGCCGATTTTAGTGGTTTTTTTGCTGTATAAATTCTTTTGTATTATGCGGGAGGGAAGAAAATGAAAAAGGGTATTTCAGTTGCGCTGCTTTTATTGGTAATGGGTTTTACATTGATCATTATTACCGGTATATTTATCTATCGTTCAACGGCAAGAGGTGAAAATGAATTCTCTGATATGATTGCGCTTTCACCGGAACGAGCGTTGTTCAGTACTCACTCGGAACGTGTAATTGACACCGGCGATAAAGAGCCGATACAAACTATGAACTGGAATGCGAACGAACTCGAAAGTCTGGAAGTTCGTACCGATTTTTGTCAGCTGCAGATTGAAACGTCGGACAACGATACCGTTTCGGTTGATGTGTATCGAATTAAAAAAGTACGTCCCGAACCTGAAATTACGTTCAACGGCGGAACGCTTGAAGTAACGCGGGAAGTGGAAAGAAAGAGGCTGCTATCATTTGATCCGTTCATGCGCGGAAAAGAAGCCGAATACGTTATTAAAATTAAAATTCCGAAAGGAAAAACTTTGGACGAATTTTTATTGAGACATACGATCGGCAAATGCATCATTTCGGGGGTGAATGTCAAGGATTTTAGTGCCGAATGCGGAGTCGGAGCGGCGCTGATAAAAAACATGAAAATCGAAAACTTTGAATTTATCGGCGGCGTCGGTAGTGTACGTTTTGAAGATCTTGATGTAGCCGAGACGAGCATAACTTCCGGTGTCGGTCCCATCGTTTCAAACACTTGCACGTTTCGCAACTTGGAATACGAAGGCGGCGTCGGATCGTTTATATTTGACGGGCGTCTCACCGGAGACAGTTCGCTCCATACCGGTATCGGTGAAACGAAACTCACGCTTCGCGCGCCCGCTTCAGACTACAATGTGTTTATCGAGTCGGGTATCGGTCATGCGCGGATTGATCACAAGAGTGCAAAATTTTTTGATAACACGAAAAAGCGCGACCACGTTATTTCCGCTGAAATCGGCATCGGTAATTTTGACATTATGTTTGAGCCGTGAGGAGCACGGTATTGAAAATAAAGTTCGTCAATCGGATAAAGTTATCCTTGTGTAATAGTTCGTATCATCTTCGTGATGGATGCGTGCACCGTTTTTCAGTTGCGCTTTGAGGCTTGCGGGATTATCTTTGTGACACGATAGATAGGCTTCGGTAATTTCCAGCTTCCGTGCTTCTTTCAAACAAAGTGCGAGCCCCGCCGTTGCATAGCCTTTACGGCGATATGCCGGATGGATTCCGAAACCGATGTGCCCTGCGCCGTTTTCCAAAAAAGCATTCAAGTAATGACGTAAGTTAAATCTACCGACATAATTTCCGTCATCATCGGCGAGTATAAAAACGGTGTCGGGAACTCTTCCTTCCGGTAAATCAATGCCGCGGGACTGCTTTTCGCGGACAGCAACATATTCGGTAAACGCTTCAAACGAAAAACCGAATGCGGGATTTTCAAATCCGTTTTCGTATTTTGGAAGTGCATTGTGCAATTCATATGCTTTTTGAATATTGGCTTTCCATAACTTGATGAGCTTCATAACGAAAAAAGTATAGCACAAGCGGTTTATTTTGTCAATTTAATGCTCATATAAATGCAGGTCAGGAGCACGAAGAATTTATTTCACCTTGATAGTATGCAAAAATGTTGTTTTTCGAAGGTGTTTTGATTATAATACTCGCTCAAGCATTTCTGCGGGACTGAAACTGAATACCAAGCGACGAGTTTTTAGGGAACACTTTCGTTATGTTGAGCAGAATGTGTGCCGTAGATTCAGTGAAAGCGATAGCGCGAAGCATCAACATCCCCGCTGCACGGGATTTTTCGACTATTATCCTAAAATGATAAAGAGCACCGACGTTTTTGAGATGGTAAACACGCTTGCGACAAAAGAGGTCGTTCCTCAGCGGAACGATAAAAATATTATCAAGTTAACAGCATTCTCTGTAATCTGAAAAAACTCGATGAACCGGAATTGGAGTTACTGCAAAAAATGATTCACGCGCTCGTTTGAACCGGTCGGCGTATGTTCATTTATTTTTTCAAAACTTCATTTGCCCAGTGGGTAATAATCTGCTCAATACTCTTTACGTTAAAGCCGAGTTGGTACACGGTTTCTTTTGCGTTGGACGTTTCCCACGTTTGATACAGGTTGGTATAATTGCGTTCCAAAAAAACATAGATAATATTTTCAGCCGTGTTTTGTTCCGTTTTAAAAAGCGATTGTCGTTGCCGCTGCATACGAGTTGCGGAAAGCACATGGCGAATCGACGTACGAATTGTTTTGAAAAACACCTCTTTGTAAACGACGTAGTTTTTCCCCGTCACTTTTTTTATCATGTTTTCAATGGAATTGATTTTCGCCGGATCAAAATTATTATTTTTTCGCGGTACAAAAAAATTGGTTTTCGGCGTGGCTGCGGATTTTTGCGTTTGAGTTTTAACCGTATTTGCAGCTGCGGCACGATTTACGGAAGTACGGCTTGCCGTTGCCGCTCGTTTTGTCGGTGCTGATTTAACCGGTGCCGCGGTTTTTTTTGTCTTTTGTGCAGCAGCCGGCGCGGTTTGTTTTTTTGTACTTGGAGTTGCTTTTTGCGCGGTGAGTTTTTGCGGAGCCGCCGTTATAGAAACCCGATCTTTTCGGGCTTCCAGCCGCTGCTTTTCCAAAAACGCTTTTTCATGTTCTGCCAGTTTCCGTGCGTTTTCACGGAAATCCGGCTGCCGGTGTGCAAAATAGCGGGCTTCTTCCGCTTTCATCAAAGCATATTTTTCCGCCTGCTTTTCTTGTTCGGCTTTCAGTTCCTCCGGCGTGATTAAAGCCTGTACCCCGTTATGCGAAGCAGCCGCTTTCGTTGTATTATATTGTTTCATTGTTGGTATGTGCGTATCCTTCGGTACGGTTTGAATAATATCGTTTCGTTCCCGCGGCATGCGATTACCCGCATGATGCGTCGCCGCTGTTTTTTTGACCGGAGCCTCGGCACTATGTTGCAGTACCGCACTATCGGTCGTATCGGGAAGTAAGAGCGTTTTTTTCGGCGGCGTCCACAGCAGCGTGTTTCCGCTCTCCAGCACCGGTTTAATCCGCTGCCAGCTTCGATTCAAATACACGTCTCCGCTGATATTGTAATAATAGCCGCTTACCACGTTGGAAAGAACCGCCTGCAACAATTCGGCATCCTGCCATCGGCGCGTTCGAGCGGTTTTGAGGGCGTTGTAAATATCGTAATGCCGCGTTTTATACTTTCTGCTATAGAGCAAAATCATATTTTCAAAATTTCTGTCAAGCACTTTATCCCAGTATTTGATAATGTATGCTAAAACGGTGTCTTCCGCACTCAAATGTTCAAAGGGAAGTACGATTTGTGCAATTTGTGTTTTGGTAAAAACAATTTTTGAAAAATCAAAAGCGGGAACGAGGCTTTTCCGCTTTTCGGCTTCCAGTTGTTTTTGTTTTAAACGCGCCTGTTCATTTCGGTAATCAGTAACGGAAGAAAGCGTATCGGTAATATACATGCGAATCAGTTCGCTCGATCGCTTCATTTCTTCCAAACGAAAATCCAAAATACCGGCAAAGCGGGTAAATTTTTCGGTTTCGGCAATCACCGCAAAACGATCCGAACTGATTTGGCTGATAAGCGTTTCCGTTACTTGAATGAGCTGAAAAACATTGTTCATATCAACCGCGAGCATCGTATCGGTTATGTAGACAATTCCTCGCTTAATTTTTGTAATGGTCGTTTCCGCAAGCATTGTCAAATTTTCAGTTAATAGCTCGTAAAAGCGTGCATCTTTTGTTCGATAAAACGACAAAAGTTTTACTCGTATCGTATCATCGGGATATTTGACTCGCAAGATATTGTTATATACTGATAAAGCGGCTCCCAACTGCCCGACTCGGCGCAATTCAAAATACCGTTCAATATCGAGGTCATCGGTAAAACTCAAGTGCGGATATGCCTCTCGTAATACTTTTTGCTCAAGGAGCGAAATACTTGCCATAGGAGTTTATCATATCGTTTTTTTCGTTTTTTTTCTACTTTGAAAAAAGTCCGCGCTGTCCTGCTTTTACCCACCGCCCGATATTGCGGGTTAAAACGGCAGAATCCAACTGGGATACAATCCATGAAGCGGACGTTTCATCCGGTGTTTCCAACTTTACCAAAAGGCTCTGCACCGCCGGGATTTTTTTTCTGCCCAGCGTCACAGACGTGTTTTCCGCTAATTTGGTAAATGCGGCGGTTGCCATATTGAGTGCAAAATTATCAAGTAAATCGTCATCCGTAGTTCGGAGAACAAAAAGCAAACGTCCTTGTTCCTGTTTTACCATAATCGTTTGCAAAATTAACACAAGGTTTGCATACGCGGTAATCAACTCCGTGCATGCTGTATCGATTGCAATCAACGTTTGTGACGCATACAGTTTATTAAATTCAACGACATCAAACACAATCACCGCCGTATCAAGTGCCATGTTTTTATTTTTTAAAAGCAAATTTAACTGCTGTAATGCAAACGGTGTGTTCCGGTTCCACTGTAAGGTTTTCTCATTGACAGTGTCACTTGTGAGGATAACATGGTAGCCTGCATGTGATAACTTCGTTCCGAGCAGGCGCGAAAATGCAAGCCGCTCATCGGTTATAAAAACGTCTTTGCCCATATTTTTATTGTATCACGTACGGTAAAAAAAGTGAAGACTGTCCCGATAAAAATATTGCTCATTCGTCAGGTTCGGTAATCGGTTCCAGTTGAATTGAATCATCATGCAAAAGATTTTCTCGAAGCATTTTCTTTTCACGCACCGAGCGGATAACGGCACGCACGCAAATATCGGTTAAAGCAATTCCGGCTGAAATGCCCACTGCGGTAAAAAAAATCTTTTTTTGTTCGGAACTCGTCAACGGAACGGCAACTCCCGGCTTTTTCATCGGCCACGGATAATACCGTTGATCGCCCGGATGCTTTATTGACCGCGATATGTCATAGGTCCAAAATGACAACATCGTCACCAGCGGTAAAGCACCGAAGGTTAAAATCTCAAACCGTCGCAACTCATGCGCCCACAGCGGAAATTCAGCGGCACTATATGCTTCCGGTGTTCGATCCTTTTTTTCGATTTCTTCGGCTGAAAGCGCTGGCGGTACCAGTGAAACGCTCAACGCGAAAAAACAAAGTACCGCAATCAGCCGTTTTGAGTAACGTGCTTTATTCACCGACGCTCAGTTTAGTCTGCACCATACAGGTGATCCAGCTCGTGCAAATATTCCAGTGTACGTTCTTTACAGGTACCGCATACCGTGCCGATTTTCGTGCGTTCCTGCAGCGCTTCCCAAGTTTTTGCTCCGTCCAAATAGGCTTGTTCCACATCACGGGTCGTTACATCCATGCAGTAACAGAGCGTACGCGTTTCTTCCGTTCCGCGAAGCGGCGGCAGATGATTTTTTTCCAAGTAATCATCGATTGCCGCCCGTAACGCTTTATCACCCAAGACAGAACAGTGTATTTTATGTTCGGGTAAACCGCCCAGCCGCGCAACAATATCCTGCGGATTGACTTTGTATGCTTCTTCAATCCGCATGCCTTTTATCGCTTCCGATAAAATCGAAGTAGACGCAATCGCGCTGGCACAGCCGTACGTTTTCCATTTGCAGTCGGTAATAATGCCGTCTTTTACACGAATTAAAAGCAACATTTGGTCGCCGCACTTTATATTTCCGATGAGTCCGCGTCCGTCACAGGGCCATTCGTACTCGGGAACCGTTAACATATTTTTCGGATTCAAGAAATGTTCTTTTACCGTATCTGAATATAACCAATCACTCATAATTCACTCCATTGTAATCTGGTATTATTATACTGAATTTTTTAAATTTTTACAATAAAAATTTATATACAAAACTGAGGCGACCTATTTGATTTACATACGGAGGCATTTGATTAATTCAATCGAGAATTACGTTCGTCTTTCAAAAAACTAAAAGTTTTAAAAAGGCGACATTTCAGTGCCCACCTTATTATGCTGAACATCGAGAAACAATGAAGGAGATACTTTGCTTTTGCAAAGTATGCTGTTAAACGGCGTCAAGCCTTTAATCAGTGTTTCCATAGGCTTGTTCTTCCAAACTTGCCGGTGTACCTAAAATTATTTTTGCTTCAAAACACTTTTTACATACGGGATAAAAATGCAAGCGGTCGCAGTTTGGATCGATATATGCACATAATTTTTCAAACAAGTACTCCACCTCATCGCGATTAAGCTCGCACTGAAAAAACGAATATTGAATCCGTAAAAAACGATTTGATCGGTTCTCTTGATATTTTTTTTGTTTTAAGTAGAATGGCAGTATGCGTTGGGATACGGTGTTCAGTGTTTTTGAGTTTCAGGAAGTTTTAAATACAACATTTTACATTGATGAAATTTTACAGTATTTCCGCATAAAAAAAACGGACTACACCATAAAAAAAGTACGGGATTATCTCATAAAAAAAAACATTGCGTTTCTCAAACGGAGAAATGATTTATATAATTGGGTCGACACTGATTTTGCCGCTTCACCGTGGATTTTGAAAACCAATTTTCTCAAAGATAAAATATTTGCGATTCGTCCGTCCCGTTTTGAAATAGAAAATAATATTTTGTTGTTGGGTTCCCGTTTTTCATGGTTTTTGAACACCGACTTTGCGTATAATAATCTCATTGCATATTATGACAAACTACCGGTGCAGCGTTCTTTTTTTTTGCTGCCGTATTCGCAAGCTCAGTATTATTTTTTTACGGAAGGTGAAACGCAATTCTTCAATGATATTTTAAATCAGCATGATGATAACTTTGAAAGTTTTTCAGTGATGACAACGAACGCAAATGTAAAACTGAAATGTTTTTTAATGTACGATGTATATCGTGATTTGCAAATTATGGAAGGCGATAGATTACTGTTCCGATTTTCAAATAATGGCAAGTTCTGGTTTGAGATTCTTGATAAAAAAGCACTTCCCGTTTCAAAAGAAAAAGAACAGTATTTTCAGAAAAAATTTGATGATACGATGTATCATATTTGTCGGAGTTTAAAAGCGGAGTCGAATCCTTTTACTGCACTTTCAACGGTGTTCTTTTTTGAAAATAAAACCCTATTTACTGATATGCAACTTTCATTTGAAGAGTTGATACAAAACTCAAAAACGATTTGCTGCATTGAGTACGGTTATGAATCGCTGATCTGGCTACGAGACGAACCGGAGCCGGATAACTTTTTATGGGCTATGGTTTTGGATCGTGATGATACGCGGCAAGAGCAGCTTTTTTACCGTATGGCAATACCGCTTTCCGCTTTTATTTTAGATTTAATTATCACCAAGTTTTTGTATGATGATTTCGCTTACGGCAATGCGGACGAAAAAGCATTGTACGAAACTTTGTCGAAAACGTTTTTAGATTGGAATGACGTCAAAAAAAAAGATTACGATGCTTTTTTTGATTTAGTGAAAAAGCGGCGTGATGAAATCAAAAAAACATTTAATCCTTTCGCTGAAGCCAACGAATTAGTGGAAATGCGTAACACTGTCTTAGGCTTGTATTTACAAATGGTTGCATTCGTTGGAAAATTATGTGAAAAAAATTTTTCACCGAGTAGTTTTGTGAATCAGCAAGGAATCCGCTTAAATCAGCTTTTAAGTAAGATTGTTGTAATCACGGATTTTTTTTCGGTGCGATATGCTTCGTATATGGAATTTACCGAGTTAATCGCGAATGTTGAAAATATGGCGGAAGGTTTTGAAATGGTAAAATCAAGCATTGAAGTGCAAATAAAAAATAACGGGAGTTTTTATGAGTGAATTGGAAGCGATAGCAAAATCAATCAGAAGTTTATCGATTGATGCAATTGAAAAAGCAAAATCGGGGCATCCCGGTTTACCGCTTGGAGCTGCAGAACTCGCTGCAGTGTTATATGCAAAAATATTAAAACATAATCCGCATAATCCCGACTGGATAAATCGGGATCGGTTTGTTTTATCGGCAGGACACGGCTCAATGTTGCTGTATTCTATTTTGCATCTTGCGGGATATGATGTGTCTCTTGAAGATATAAAAAATTTCCGCACGCCCGATTCAAAGTGTGCGGGGCATCCCGAATACGGGCATTGTTCCGGCGTTGAAGCGACGACCGGACCGTTGGGGCAAGGCATCTCAATGGCTGTCGGTATGGCGGTTTCGGAAAAAATGCTGGAAGCCCGATTTAATACCGATGAACTGAAAATTTTTGATCATTACATTTACGCGCTGGTCGGTGAAGGCTGTCTAATGGAAGGCATTTCCAATGAAGCGTCCAGTTTCGCCGGTAACAACAAGTTGAATAACCTCATTGTGTTTTACGATAAAAATCAAATTACAATTGATGGGAACATCGGTATCACGTTTACCGATGATATTAAAAAGCGATACGAAGCCTACCACTGGAATGTTATCGAAACAACGATGTACGATTTTACAAAAATCGAGCAAGCGGTTGCGCAAGCAAAATTGCAAGATAAACCGACTCTCATTATTTTGGATTCGGTAATCGGAAAAGGTGCGCCCACGGTGGAAGGAACGTCCAAGGCTCACGGTGCACCGCTCGGAACGGAAGGACTTGCCAAAGCGAAAGTAGCGTTAGGTTTAGACCCCGAAAAGTTTTTTATAGTTGAAGAAGAAGCATACGCTTATTTTAAAAAGCGACAAGCTGATTTTTCTAAAGCGGAAGAAGATTGGAAAAAAAATTTTGCCGAGTACGCACAAAAGTATCCTGAAAAATATGCGGAACTCACCGGTTACTTTGATGAGGCTGACCTTGCACGAAAATTAGACGCGGTACAATTTCCCGCATACGCTGAAGGAGAAATGATTTCAACGCGTGCCGCTTCCGGAAAAGCGCTGAACGCGATTGCAAAAACGCTCACCTCAGTTGTCGGCGGTTCTGCCGACCTTGAAGGTTCAAACTGCACAAAGCTGGAAAACGGGACATACTTTTCACCCGCCGATTATGCCGGCAGAAGCATTCACTTTGGTATCCGCGAATTCGCAATGGCGGCATTGTGCAACGGTATTTTACTGCATAAACCCTTTCATGCTTTTTGTGCAACTTTTTTAGTTTTTTCGGATTATTTAAAACCGGCATTGCGGCTTTCCGCGTTGATGAAACTTCCGGTAACCTACGTTTTTACGCACGATAGTATTTACGTCGGTGAAGATGGACCGACGCATCAGCCGATTGAAATGCTTGCAATGCTGCGCGCAATTCCGAATTGTTTTGTATTGCGTCCCTGCGATGCGGAAGAAACGAATGAAGCGTGGAAGTTTGCGATGCAAAGTAAAACGGCTCCGGTGTGTTTAATTTTAAGTCGCCAAAATTTACCGGTAATTAAAAAACACGATGCAAATTGGCGAAAAAATTTTTCCAAAGGAGCTTATACCGTGTATCGACCGGAGGGAAAAATTGACGTTACGATTTTAGCGACCGGCTCGGAAGTTTCCCTCGCGTTGGAAGCGCTAAAGTTGAGCCGCACCAAAAATGTGCAAATCATTTCAGTAACCTGCAAAGAGCGGTTTGAACAAATGGAGCAGAGCGAACTTGAAACGCTGCTCGGCGGGACTCGTGCAGCACGGCGGATTATTACGTGCGAAGCGGGAATCCGGCAAGGCTGGGAACACTGGTGCAAAGACAAGCGTGACTGTTTTTCACTTGAGGGGTTCGGGCTTTCCGGTAAGGGAAGCGAAGTCGCCGCACGGCTTTCATTTACGGCGCATGACCTTGCTGCATTGATTGACAAAGACTAAAATATCTCCTTATATTATTTTCAATGTTCAGCATAATAACAGTAGAATTAAAGGTGGGCACTGAAAGGTAATCTTTTAAAAACTTTAGTTTTTAAAAGATTACTCTAATATAAGGAGGACTAATGACAGCACGCACATCTTTTATAGCATATTTCAAAAAATTTTTATCGAAGCATAAACTGCTTTTGCTTTTTATGTGTTTGTTCTTTTTTTCGCACATTGGGCTGACTTTGTACATACCGCAGCTTTTTCAAAAATTTATCGATGGAGTGACAAATGGGCTTGATACGAATGCTATTTTACTCATCGCTCTTATGTATGTAGCCTCTGTGTTTTTTGTCGAGGTGCTAAACGCACTCAGTAGTTTTTTTATACAAAAGCTTTCTTGGAAACTAAAGATAGTGTTGCGGTCTGATATGCTAAAAAATCTTTTAGGTTTAGACATGGCATTTTATCACAATAACCCGGTTGGTGAATTAGTCGAAAATATTGAAACGGATGTATCAGTTCTTTCCAATAGTGTTGCAAGTTTTGTACTCGATATAGTTTCGAGTATTGTTATTCTGGTAGGCATTTTGCTCATTGTTTTTTTTAATTCAAAACTACTTGGACTTTTGTTTTTGTTTTGCTCGGCTATTAGCCTTGTTGTGATGGTGCGACAAGCACAAAAGGATACCGGCTCGCTTGAGAATGTACGAAAAAAACTTGCCGAAGTTAACGCTCTTGTTACTGAAAGTATTACCGGTTGCGAAGAGCTACACTGCTTAAATGCACATAATACCATAATAAAAAAATCCGATGCATTACATAATGAAATCTTTCAAAATGAAAACAAATATTACAAGCTGTATACATTTACCATGTTGCTCAATGATGTGATAACCTTATTTGAAAAAGGCTGCTTGGTTTTGTTGTTGTTTTATTTTTTGACGGAAAAAAGTTTTACGCTCGGGCAAGTATTTATGTTGTATAATTATTTTGTACTCTTGGAATGGCCTCTTTCAATGCTTGCAGAAAACGCCACTGCATTCCAAGGACTCGGGGCTCGAATCAATCGTGTGTTTGATCTTTATCATGAAAAGCCACAGATTTCTTTTGGAAGTAGAAGCCTCGATGATAAAACGTATAGTGTCGAATTTAAAAATGTTTCATTTGCATATAATGAGCGAAATGTAGTTTTAAATAACGTGAATTTTAAAATAACTGCCGGTGAACATTGTGCATTACAGGGGCGAACAGGTAGCGGTAAATCGACTCTGGTAAAACTTTTGTTAAAACTCTATGAGCCGTCGTCCGGAGAAATTTTACTCAATGGTATTCCGCTCAATGCGTTTAGTCAAAAATCAATTGCGGAAAATATTGGTTATGTAAGCCAAAATATTACACTGTACTATGCGAGTATCAGGGACAATATTCGTATGTTTGATAACAATATTTTGGATGAGCAGATTAATCGAGCATTACAGAAAAGCGGTATGTACGAAAAAATTATGGCGTTACCTGGTGGCTTGGATTATATCTGTAAAGATGGCGCGACAAATTTTTCCAATGGTGAAACGCAACTTTTGGCATGTGCACGACTTTTTTTAAAACAGAGCAAGATTATTATTTTGGATGAGTCAACTGCAAAATTGGATAATACAGAGCAAGAAAAAATTCAGCGAGCATTTAATGAGCTTATCGAAAATAAAACCGCAATTATTATTGCGCACCGTAGCGAAACATTAGAACATGCAGATGTAAAATACATATTGCAAAACGGTACATTGACAAAAGGAGAAGTACATGAAAAAAAATAAATCGGACAGTTTGTTTTCGGTCAGCATAAAAATTATAAAGCGTCATCCGTTTTTTTTTCTCGCTTCGATGGTGTCGGCTTTTTTATTGCAGTTTACCGGTGGTTTGTTTCCGGCTTTTATTGAAAAGCACCTGTTTTCATTTTTTGAAAACAAAGTTGAACTACCGCTTGGAATTTGGACTATCATAATTTTGATGGTGACAATGTTTTTGTTACAAGTAATTGCTTATGTAACGCTGAAAGTTAGTTGGCTTTTTCGTACAAAGATAAAAAATATCTTTGTCAATAAAATGCTTACTGCAATTATATTAGAACCAAAAGATTTTATACGTGATGAAGCTACAGGAGAGACTGCATATAAATTTCGCGAAGACCCTGAGCAAATTGCGTATTTGCTTACAACCTCGTTTCCACATTTTTCTACATCGATTGTTGTCGCTATTATGACCGTTTTGTTAATGTTTTCGGTAAATACTATTTTCACCTGCATTGCCTTGTGTTTGATTGTTTTGAATGTTGTCATCACTACGTTTTTGTTGCCGCTGGTTGAACGCTGGCGTGAAGATAGTTTAAAAGCACAAGCTGAAACGTCCGGCTTTTTAACTATAGCATTGCAATCGACTCAAGAAATAAAAACAAATTATAAAAATGAGTATTTTATTGATGCTTATTTCCATATAAATAAAAATGCTGAACAAGCATCTATTCGTGAAAATATCGGTAACTCTATCATTGAATCTCTTTTTAGATTGGGACATCAATTAATTACTGCGTGTATGCTTATTTTTATTGCCTTACATATTGGAGACAATAATTTTTCGGTTGGTAACATTGCATTTTTTATGAGCTTGGCAGTTTCTCTTTCGAACTTTGCTTTTTCTATTTCAGGATTTATTGTCACAACCAAACAAACAAATATTTCACTGAAACGCGTTCAAGATATTTATGACAAAAAAAAGAATTCAGATGAACTACCCTCGCTAAAAAATCTTGCACAATTACCAATGCAGTCTCTCGTCGTAAAAAAACTGTGCATAGAATATCCCGAAAGTCATTTTAAAATAGAAAAATCGTTTGAGCTTTTTGCCGGTGAGTATCTGTTTATTGTTGGAGCAGTCGGCTCCGGAAAAAGCTCAGTGATTAAGGCAATGCTCGGTATTGCAAAAAAGACGAGTGGTGAAATTATCTTAAATGGTGAGCCTGTAGAAAATCCGCAAGCTATTTTTGTTTCGCCGTTTGCAGTGTATGTTTCGCCAACGCCGCAAATTTTTAATATGAGCTTACGTGAAAATCTTTTGATTGGAGTGAGCCAAAAAGATAATGTAAATATCAGTGATGCAGAAATACAAAATGCACTCAAAATTACTCGCTTTGACAAAGATATCACAACGATGAGCGAAGGTTTAGAAACAAAAGTCGGGAATCTAACATCGGGTGTTTCAGGCGGACAAGCCCAACGCATTGGAATTTCACGAGCACTTTTGTGCAAGAGCAAACTTTTAGTTCTCGATGATTGTTTTACGGCGATTGATAAAATACTTGCCGAACAAATTAGGCACGATATCGCACAAATAAAGGGTTTAACAGTGATTGAGTTAAGCAACCGTACACCCAATATTGATACTATTGCACGCGTAAAACTAATGCAGTTTTAGGTCGACAAGGCGAAATAACACTAAAAAATATTCGGTTGAGTACCGACTACATTTAAAAGATATCGGCTTGTACAATACTATACAAGCCGATTAAGGAAACGCTGATTAAAGGCTTGACGCCGTTTAACGGCGTTTAGAGATGCCCTCAATTCTCGATTGAATTAATCAGTGCCGCTTTAAACCTGCTGTCAGCTTCTCTTGTGTATTAACGGGAAGCGAAGCGACACCGCGTTTTGTACTATCGTGGAAAAAATCGAGCCGGCGCCATACGGTACCGGCCCAAGCGAAACTACTTTTCACTTTCGACAACATCGGCATCGGCTGCATTTTTGCGAACTGACTCAATGCGTTTAAGCAGCCGGCTTTGCTTTCGTATGCCTCATCGGTTGCAACTTTGCCGAAAATAAAGTATAGTACGGTATGGTAAAAACTCTTGATGACAAAAAAATAATTTATTCGATGTACAAGGTGTCGCGCACACACGGTACAAAACAGGTAATTAAGGATATCAGCTTATCGTATTTTTACGGAGCAAAAATCGGGGTGGTCGGCTTAAACGGTTCGGGAAAGTCGAGCTTGCTGAAAATTATGGCGGGGATTGACACCGACTACGCCGGTGAAATTACCAAAGCGGACGGCTATTCAATCGGCTACTTGGAACAGGAGCCTTCACTGCAAAGCGGTAAAACCGTACGCGAAATTGTGTCGGAAGGCGTGCAGGACGTGTTGGATCTTTTGGCTGAGTTTGACGCGATTAACGAGCAGTTCGCTGATCCCGACGTTGATATGGATAAACTTTTAGCGAAACAGGCTCGTGTCCAAGAAAAGCTGGATGCGGTCGATGCTTGGAACTTGGAAACTCGTTTGGATTTAGCGATGGAAGCGCTCCGTTGTCCGCCGCCCGATACCAAGGTTGACGTTCTTTCGGGAGGAGAGCGTCGCCGTGTTGCGTTGTGCCGTCTATTGCTGCAAAAACCGGATATTCTCCTTTTGGATGAACCGACAAACCACTTGGATGCGGAAACGGTCGCCTGGCTTGAAAATCATCTGCACGCGTATGAGGGTACCATTATTTGTGTCACGCACGATCGGTACTTTTTGGATAATATAGCGTCCTGGATTTTGGAACTTGACCGCGGCGAAGGAATCCCCTGGAAGGGAAATTATTCCGGCTGGCTTGAACAAAAAGCAAAGCGGCTTGCTGAAGAAGAAAAGGGCGAAAGTGAGCGGCAAAAAACGCTGAAGCAGGAGTTGGAGTGGATTCACATGAGTCCGAAAGGTCGCCATGCAAAAGGCAAAGCCCGTATCAATGATTATGAAAAGCTTTTGGAAAAAAACACCAAAGAAAAATTAAAAAATACGACGCTCACGATTCCGCCCGGACCGCGGCTGGGAAATACCGTTATTGATGTGAATGCCATTTCAAAATCCTACGGTACGAAAACGCTGTTTGAAAATCTTTCGTTTTCCGTTCCGCGCGGCGGTATTTTAGGCATTATCGGTGAAAACGGCGCGGGAAAAACGACGCTGTTTAAAATGATTGTTGGAGCGACTGGAATAAAAACGCCCGAAGGCGAATCGCAAACGCCGACTATCGTAAAACCGGATAGCGGTGAAATTATTATCGGTGAAAGCGTTAAACTGTGTTATGTCGACCAAATGCGTGAAAAACTGGATGAAAATAAAACCGTGTGGGAGCAGCTTTCGGATGGACTCGATATTATTAAACTGGGAGACGGCGAGGCAATGCGGGAAGTAAATTCGCGGGCGTATTGTGCATGGTTTAATTTTTCGGGACAGGATCAGTCGCGCAAAGTCGGCGTTCTTTCCGGCGGTGAACGAAACCGCTTGAACCTCGCGATGATGATTAAAGAGGGCGGCAATGTGCTCATGCTGGACGAACCGACCAACGACTTGGATGTTAATACGCTGCGGGCTTTGGAAAACGCGCTCGAAGATTTTTCCGGCTCCTGCATTGTGATAAGCCATGATCGCTGGTTTTTAGATCGCGTCTGCACGCATATTTTGTCGTTTGAAGGTGACGGTGAAATCCTCTTTCACGAAGGAAACTGGTCGGATTTTTGCGACTGGAAAACGAACGTGTTGGGGAAGGATGCAAAAAAATCGGGAAAAGGTTTGTATCGAAAGTTGGAGTAGGTTGTCGCTTAAACGGGAGAAAACACGCAAAAATTTTATGCAGGTTTCTCCCGCGGGAAACGCCGTGTTACTCACTTAAAAGTTTTTGTTTCCACTCCTGTAGCTTTGCGGCTTCTTCTGCGGGAAGTATCGGAAATTGCGGATTGAGATCTGCAAATTTTTCAACAATGATTTCGGAAACGAGATAGCGTGAAAACCATTTTTGGTCGGCGGGAATAATGTACCAAGGCGAATCTTTTGTTGAAGTTTCGTTAATCGCTTTTTCGTATGCTTTTTGATAATCATCCCAATAACCGCGTTCGGCAATATCGGCACTTGAAAATTTCCAGTTTTTTTTCGGCTCATCAATTCGTGACAGTAAACGCTCTTTTTGTTCTTCTTTTGAAAGATGTAAGAAAAACTTCAGAACTTCGATGCCGTTTTGGTGTAAATATTTTTCATAAGCGCGAATTTGTTCGTAGCGTTCGTCCCAAACTTCTTTCGTTTTCATCCGGTCAGGAAGATTTTGTTTTTCAACTAAATTGTGAACGCGGGTTACGATAACGTCTTCATAATGCGAGCGGTTGAAAATCGTAATACCGCCGCGAGCCGGCGCAACTTGATGAATACGCCACAGGTAATCGTGCGAAAGTTCCGTCGATGAAGGAACTTTGAACGGGGCGACATACACTCCCTGCGGGTTAAACGTTGTCATCACATGGCGAACCAAACCGTCTTTTCCGGCAGTGTCCATCGCCTGTATGACAATCAAAAGGCCGTGTTTTCCTTCAGCATACAGCTTGTCTTGGAATTTTGCCATCAGCTTTAAATTTTTCGGCATGAGGTGCTTTTCCACATCCTCGCGTTTTAAATCTTCTTCACAGTGGGTTGAAAAATCTTGTAATTCAATTTTTTTATTAACTAAATATTTTTGTGTATTCATCGGTAATTCCTTATCCATTTGGAAACGCTGATTAAAGGCTTGACGCCGTTTAACATCGTTTCCTATTGTTTCTCAATGTTCAGTATAAGTGGCTCTGAACATTTGCGAAACAACGATTT
>ERZ1673752.2606-NODE-2606-length-19574-cov-4.411394_pt1 | contig 19574 bp, 14 predicted proteins | sample MGYA00580195_ERZ1673752 | MGnify/ENA primary metagenome ERZ1673752 (study PRJEB41218, sample SAMN15661744) | gut metagenome | host: Homo sapiens | place: Canada: London | collected 2015-08-20/2019-03-30 | study: EMG produced TPA metagenomics assembly of...
ATATCTTGTCATGCTCGAACTCAGGACCTACCTTGTCAATGTCAAGGCTGTCAACATTGTTCATAAATACAACAGCGTGTGGGTTGCCCATTGAAACGCAGGTGATGTTGTAGTCATTTCCTGCAATGTTCACCTTTCTGTCAACTACCCTGCCGTTCTCGTCAGGCTCAAGTTCAACAGGAACAAGGTGAGGAGCAAGAATAGCCTTGCCCATGTTTACAGTAGCACCGCTTACCTCACCGTAGTGACGGATAAGTGAAACTGTCATGATACCCGAAAGTGTTTCGATAGTCATTTCGTCCTTGTCAACAATGCCGTTATCTCTCATGAACTTAGCAACGCATCTGATACCGTTTCCGCACATCTTGCCCTCAGAACCGTCAAGATTGAACATTCTCATCTTAGCGTCTGCGACCTTTGAACGGCAGATAAGGATAACACCGTCACCACCGATACCGAAGTGTCTGTCAGACAGATTAAGTGCCAGACCCTCAGGATTGTCTATTCTCTGGTCAAAGCAGTTGAAATAGATGTAGTCATTGCCGCAGCCCTGCATCTTTGTGAACTCAAATGTCTGCTTTTCAGTTCTCATGTTGTTGATATCAACTATCTCAGTAGTTGACTCAGTGTATTTACTTCTGATAGATGCCGCAATAGCGTTTGCAGTGTCGATAGAAGTCAGGCAAGGAATGTTCCACTCAACTGTCTTTCTTCTTATCTTAACAGAATCTCTGGTAGGTATTCTTCCCTTTGAAGAAGTTGAGATAACATAAGCTATCTTTCCGCTCTCGATAAGTGTAAGAGTGTTGTTGTCCTCATTCTCGTGTATCTTAGCCACTACCTCAGCGTCAATGCCATGCTCGTGAAGCACCTTAGCAGTGCCGTTTGTAGCGTATATCTTAAATCCAAGGTCAGCGAACATCTTAGCCGTCTGTGGTATCTCGCCCTTGTCAGAATCTCTGACAGTGATGAATACTCCGCCCTTCTTGCCAAGCTTGTAGCCAGCAGCAGTAAGGCCCTTATACAGTGACTCTTCAAGAGAATTAGAAACTGCAAGTACCTCACCTGTTGACTTCATCTCAGGTCCAAGGTGGTTGTCAACGCCGATAAGCTTCTCGAATGAGAATACAGGAACTTTAACGGCAACATATGGTGAATTTCTGTAAAGGCCAGTGCCGTAGCCCATGTCCTTGAGCTTCTCGCCAAGCATACACTTAGTTGCAAGGTCTACCATAGGAACGCCCGTTACCTTAGAGATATAAGGGATAGTTCTTGAAGAACGTGGGTTTACCTCGATAACATATATCTCGTCATGGTATGCAATATACTGAATGTTTACAAGACCCTTTGTGTTAAGTGCGATAGCAAGCTTCTTTGAACACTCGATAATTCTGTTTATCAAGCTGTCAGAAACGTTCCATGCAGGATAAACCGCAATAGAGTCGCCTGAGTGGATACCTGTTCTCTCGATATGCTCCATGATACCAGGGATAAGAATATCCTCGCCGTCACAGATAGCGTCTATCTCAAGCTCAGTACCCATAAGATACTTGTCTATAAGTACAGGGTTCTCGATTCCCTGGTCGAGAATGATAGCCATGTATTCCTTGATATCATCATCATTGAATGCGATTATCATGTTCTGTCCGCCAAGAACGTAAGAAGGTCTCATAAGAACAGGATAGTGTATCTTGTTTGCAACTTCAAGAGCCTCGTCACAAGTCATGACCGTAAAGCCCTGAGGTCTCTTTATTTTAAGCTGTTCAAGCAGCTCGTCAAATCTCTCTCTGTCCTCAGCAGCGTCGATAGCGTCAGGAGGAGTACCAAGAATGTTTACACCATGCTCAGCCATATGCTTTGTGAGCTTGATAGCAGTCTGTCCGCCGAATGCCACAACAACGCCAACAGGCTTTTCAACTCTGATGATGTTCATAACGTCCTCGTCAGTAAGAGGCTCGAAATAAAGTCTGTCAGCAGTATCAAAGTCAGTTGAAACCGTCTCAGGGTTGTTGTTTACGATAACAACGTCATAGCCCTTTTCTTTCAACGCCCATACGCAGTGAACTGACGCATAGTCGAATTCGATACCCTGACCTATTCTGATAGGACCTGAACCGAATACTATAACAGTCTTTCTGTCATGACCCCTGTTTGCAATGAACTCGCTTGCCTCGTCCTCGTTGTCATATGTTGAGTAGAAGTAAGGTGTCATAGCCGCAAACTCAGCCGCACAGGTATCAACCATTTTAAATACAGCATGAACAGGCTTTTCTATCTTCTTGCCTGTTATCTTCTCGATGACCTTATCAGTGTAGCCTATCTTCTTAGCTTCAAGATAAGTTTCCTCATTGAAGTCATTCTTGAGTGTCTTTTCCATGTCTATAAGCTTGCAGAGCTTGTAGAGGAACCACTCGTCTATCTTAGTGATGCTGTGTATCTCATCAACAGAAACTCCACGTCTGAGAGCCTCGTATACAACGAAAAGTCTTTCGTCTGTGCAGTCAGAAAGTCTGTCATGGATAGTCTTGTCATCAAGGTCAAGCATCTTAGGTGAGATAAGGCAGTCATGACCTATCTCAGCTCCTCTTACAGCCTTCATTATAGCCTGCTCAAAAGTCGAGCCGATTGCCATAACTTCACCTGTAGCCTTCATCTGTGTACCAAGCTCACGCTTAGCATAAACGAACTTGTCGAAAGGCCACTTAGGGAGCTTAACAACAACATAGTCAAGGGCAGGCTCAAAGCAAGCATAAGTCTTGCCTGTTACAGCATTCTTTATCTCGTCAAGAGTATATCCGATAGCTATCTGAGCTGCAACCTTAGCGATAGGATAACCTGTCGCCTTAGAAGCAAGTGCGGAAGAACGTGAAACTCTAGGGTTTACCTCGATAACAGCATACTCGAAGCTATCAGGGTTAAGAGCGAACTGACAGTTACAGCCACCCTCTACTTTAAGAGTATCGATTATCTTCAAAGCTGCGGAACGGAGCATCTGATATTCCTTATCAGCCAGCGTAACAGCAGGAGCGATAACGATAGAGTCGCCTGTGTGAACACCAACAGGATCAAAGTTCTCCATTGAGCAAACAGTGATAACGTTGCCCTTAGCATCTCTCATTACCTCGAACTCGATCTCTTTCCAGCCTGCGATACATTTCTCAACAAGCACCTGAGTGATAGGTGAAAGATAAAGACCGTTTCTTGTGATCTCTTTCAGTTCTTCTTCATCATTAACTATACCGCCGCCTGTACCGCCAAGTGTAAAAGCAGGTCTGATGATAAGAGGATAACCGATACCAGGCTGATTAGCGAAGTCTACAGCGTCCTCAACAGTATTAACGACCTTAGACGGGATACATGGCTGACCGATAGACTCCATAGTGTCCTTGAACATCTGTCTGTCCTCAGCCTTGTCGATAGTTTCAGGGTTAGCACCAAGAAGCTTTACATTATACTTGTCAAGGAATCCCTCCTTAGCAAGCTGCATAGAAAGCGTAAGACCCGTCTGACCGCCAAGGGTAGAAAGCAGGCTGTCAGGACGTTCTTTTTTGATAACTCTCTTAACAGTTTCAAGAGTAAGCGGCTCAATGTATATCTTGTCAGCCATAGCATTGTCCGTCATGATAGTAGCAGGGTTAGAGTTTATAAGAATAACCTCCAGACCCTCCTGCTTGAGCGCACGGCAAGCCTGTGTACCTGCATAGTCAAACTCTGCAGCCTGACCTATAACGATAGGACCCGAGCCGATAACGAGAACTCGCTTTATATCTTTATTTAAAGGCACTTAAATTCAATCCTTTCTGAAAAGTTTAGGGAAACGCTGAAAGTGAGGAGTGAGGAGTGAGGAGTTATCCCTTCTCACACTCTCGAAAACCGCACCCAGCAGCCCTCTGTGTTAAAGCTTAACAACCTCAGTAAAACATAATGTAGGGGCGAACAGCGTTCGCCCGTTCACTATCACGACCGCCCCATATAAAAGCCGCTCGAATAATGAACACTACAATAGTCATATCAAACACATTCCGTCAGCCACGGGCGAACACTGTTCGCCTCTACTGTTGCAGAAACTGAGATCAATAATTTCTATACTTCAAAAAATCAGAGCTTATTTCTTGTTAGTGTCAATGAGCGCAATAAACTCATCAAACAAGAAGTCAGTATCATGCGGACCACCACAAGCCTCTGGGTGGAACTGTACAGAAAATGCAGGCTCGTTGAGATATCTGATACCCTCACAAGTGCCGTCATTGGCATTTACATAAAGCACCTTTGCTTCACCCTCAGGGAGTGAATCGTTCTCTACTGCATATCCATGGTTCTGTGATGTTATGTAAACTCTTCCCGTTTCTGTGTTCTCAGCAGGCTGGTTCGCACCTCTGTGACCATACTTCAGCTTGTGTGTCATCGCACCATGTGCAAGCGCCAAAAGCTGATGACCCAAACAAATTCCAAACGTAGGTATCTTCATCTCGGAAAGCTTTTTAAGCTCCTCGATTATCTCCACATTCTCCGCAGGATCTCCAGGGCCGTTTGAAAGCATTATGCCGTCAGGTGAAAGCTCCTTTATCCTCTCTGCCTTAGTATATGCAGGAACAACAGTTACCTCGCAGCCTCTCTTAACAAGCTCTCTTCCAATGTTGTGCTTTGCACCAAAATCGTAAAGCACTACCTTTCTCTTGACCTCTCCCTCAGGCTCGAATGTTTTCTCCTCAGAGCAAGTCGTGTTCTTTACAGCCTCAACTATCGTGTAGTTCTTAAGATCTGTCAAGCCGAAACTTGAACCCTCAGGAACGATCTTTCCGTTCATAACACCCGACTCACGAACTATTTTTGTGAGCTGACGAGTGTCAATACCGTAAAGACCTACGATGTTATGCTGCTTTAAAAAAGTGTCAAGATCACCCTCACAACGGAAGTTGCTAGGCTCTTGACACCAATCTCTAACAATATAAGCTTTAACATGAGGACATTCACTTTCAAAATCCTCAGGAATAACGCCATAGTTACCAATTAACGGAAATGTCTGAACAACTATCTGTCCGTAGTAACTAGGGTCAGTAAGTGTTTCGAGATAGCCTGTCATAGCCGTAGTAAAAACAATTTCGCCAATAGCTTCGCCAGCTGCGCCGAAACTTTTACCCTCGAAAATAGTACCGTTCTCCAAAATCAGATACGCCTTCTGCACTATAAGCTCCTCCTTTTTCACGCAAATTTTTACGATTACTATTATAACACAACCGCCTGCCTTTGTAAAGGCTTTTAACACTTTTTTTAGTTTTTATTTTTCAGTGTAAAATAAAAAACGAGCAGACTGAAGTCCACTCGTAAAAACCTTATTCCGCAGCTGCAGATACAGCCCCGCTTTTCTGTTCACGCTCTCTGAAAATAAGTCCGAAGACGAATCTAACTATCGGACCTGCAAAGAAAAGCTGCCAGCAAAGAGCCATAGGAAAGTTCATAGCAGTTGTTTCTAACCATACCGCAATAACTTCTCTGCCTGCGTCCTTAAAAAGCAGCGTAGCCGCAAGGCTCATGAGTGGACACATAAAAATAACAGAGATAACAGATATGGCAAGCACAAGATGAAAAGGATTATCCTTTCTCACATCAACAATGCTGAAAGCCTTTTTCTTTGCTATCTTTCCCACAGCAAAAAAGTCAAGAACAAAAGCTATCGGAGCCATTATGACAAGCTCATGAAAAGCCTTGAGAAATACGGCATTTGACATTCCGCCCATGTTGAGTACAATGTTGTAGCATATCATGGCGTATACCATCACAAACACCATCAGCACCGTAAAAACTATCTCCTGAAACAAATTCTTTGGCATAAAAAAATCCTCCTTATGATATCAAACCTACAGCCCTTTCTCAGACGCTGTGTTGTTCGTTATCATTCAGAGAATGTGCGTTTCCAATATAAACCTGTCCTAACAATATTCTATTGCTGTATTCCTTACTTATTTATTTTACCATATTTTAAGCCTGCCGTCAATTATCCAAACAGACAGAATATTTTCAAAAATGCAGGACAAAAAATATATTTTTACACAAAAAAACAGGCAGACCAAAGCCTGCCCGTATTAAAATGACCCAATATAATCTGTAGGGGCGAACAGCGTTCGCCCGCTTTTACGGCTTATGCAAAGCCTATTTTCTCTTTTTCAACGCCGCTTTAAGCCCTCTCATGATAACATCTCTCGCCTTAACAGCGTCCTCCTTGTCAAGAGGCGGCGTGTCACCAAGAGGATAATCTATACCGAGCTGCTCATACTTTACCTTGCCCATGGTGTGATAAGGCAAAACGTCAAGCGCTTTCAGCGTCTTTAGCTGAGAAATAAATTCACCCAGCCTGAAAAGATATTCTTCCTTGTCCGTGATACCCGGCACAACAACATGACGTATCCATATAGGCACACCATGCTCCGACAAAAACTTCGCAAACGCAAGAATGTTGTCATTGTAATGCCCCGTAAGCTTCTTGTGTTCCTCACGGTCAATATGCTTGATATCCAGCATAACAAGGTCAGTGCATTTGCAAAGCCTTTCAAACTTTTCCGTGCTGTCAGGCGTAAAAGTGATGCCCGAGCTGTCAAGACAAGTGTGTATCCCCTTTTCCTTAGCCTTTTCAAAAAGCTCCGTCACAAAGTCTATCTGTACCAAAGGCTCACCGCCCGTGCAGGTAATTCCGCCATTTTTCATGAACTCTTTTACCGAGTCATATTCCGCCAGCAGACTTTCAACCGTCCTCTTTGTACCCGTGCCTATCTTCCAAGTATCAGGATTGTGGCAGTAAAGACACCGCATAGGACAGCCCTGAAAGAAAATAACAAACCTTATCCCCGGTCCGTCCACCGTACCAAAGCTTTCCGTAGAATGTATAAATCCCTCCATGGGATATCCCTCCTTTTTTATTTCGCATGAACGCACGCCCGTTCAGCCTGCACAAACCATTCTGTAGGGGACGGCGCCCTCGACGTCCCGTTTCTGCTCGCTCACAAATTTATATCACCGCACACCTATCCACAAAAAGTAACAAACGAGCGGCAGCTCCCCTCCACATAAAACAAGAAGTTCCATGTAAGACGACGCCGACCGCCCGTGTGCATATTATCCGCAAAGAAACTCATTCTATGCGGCAAAGCTCAAATTAAAGGCTCTTATGGAACGTTCTTGAAATAACGTCGTCCTGCTGCTCCTTAGTAAGCTTTACGAAGTTTACAGCGTAGCCTGAAACTCTTATTGTGAGCTGTGGATACTTCTCAGGGTGAGCCTGAGCATCCAAAAGAGTTTCTCTGTTAAGTACATTTACATTAAGGTGATGACCGCCTTTTTCAGCATATCCGTCAAGAAGTCCGATAAGGTTGTCTACCTGTGCCTCTGTTGGTTCAAAGTTTGCCATAGTATTACATTCCTTTCTTAGTATTTATGGAAAACAAGCGGAGAACGAACCTCCGCCGTTTTCTAAAATAGGGAGTTAATCTTCATCTCTGTCAACAGCGTCCTCTTCTGTAGGCTGACAGCAAGCCGTCTTGCCGTCACCGCCACAATCGGAAGTGCTGTAAGTTTTAACGTTCAGACCTTCTTCAGTTTCGTCAATGTCTATCGTAAGATGACCCTGACCGCCCATCATAAGTCTGTCAATGACGTCAACAAGCTCGTTTACCTGAGCCTCGTCCTCGTCCTTTTTAACATTAAACCCCATCTTCGTTAAGCTCCTTAGCTATGCTTTCGATATCAAGGTCGCCCATGAATACCTTGTCGTCCTTGCCAAGAGCGTCAGGAATGATAGAGAATGTGTTTGAGATACCGTCCTGAGCGTGTCTGAATGGCAGCTTAGCAACTGAAGAAAGTGATGCAGATGCACCGTGAGTATCTCTGCCGTGCATTGGGTTAGCACCAGGAGCAAGAGGCACACCGATCTTTCTTCCGTCAGGTGTAGAACCAGTCTTCTTACCATAAACAACGTTAGATGTGATAGTAAGGATAGACATTGTAGGAACACCATCTCTGTATGTGTGGTGCTTTCTGATCTTGTCCATGAATGTTCTAACGAGGTCAACTGCGATCTTGTCAACTCTCTCGTCATTGTTGCCATACTTAGGGAAATCGCCCTCAACTTCGTAGTCAGTTACGATTCCGTCCTCATCTCTGATGCACTTTACCTTAGCGTACTTGATAGCAGAAAGTGAGTCAGCAACAACTGACAGACCTGCGATACCTGTAGCGAAGTATCTCTTGACATCTCTGTCATGAAGAGCCATCTGAACTCTCTCATAAGAATACTTATCGTGCATATAGTGGATAACGTTCAGTGTATTTACATACAGACCAGCCAGCCACTCCATCATATCTTCATACTTATCCATTACATCATCATAATCGAGGTAATCGCCTGTAACAGGACGATACTTAGGACCTACCTGTATCTTAAGTCTTTCGTCAACACCGCCGTTGATAGCATAAAGCAAGCACTTAGCAAGGTTAGCTCTTGCACCGAAGAACTGCATTTCCTTACCGATCCTCATTGAAGATACACAGCAAGCGATAGCGTAGTCGTCACCGTGTGTAACTCTCATAAGGTCGTCGTTCTCGTACTGGATAGCAGAAGTCTTGATAGAAGTCTTAGCACAGAACTTCTTGAAGTTTAAAGGAAGCTTTGTGCTCCACAGAACTGTCATGTTCGGCTCTGGTGCAGGACCAAGGTTCTCAAGTGTGTGGAGATATCTGAATGAAGTCTTTGTTACCATTGGAACGCCGTCGATAGAAACGCCGCCGATAGACTCTGTTACCCAAGTTGGGTCGCCTGAGAACAGTGAGTTGTACTCAGGTGTTCTAGCGAACTTAACAAGTCTGAGCTTCATGATGAAGTGGTCAACAAGCTCCTGAGCCTCCTGCTCTGTGAGGATACCTCTGTCCATATCTCTCTTGATGTATATATCGATAAATGTAGAAGTTCTGCCAAGTGACATTGCAGCACCATTCTGCTCCTTAACAGCAGCAAGATAGCCGAAGTACAGCCACTGGATAGCTTCCTTAGCGTTCTTAGCAGGACGAGAGATATCATAGCCGTAGATCTCACCAAGCTTCTTGAGTTCGCCAAGGGCTCTGATCTGCTCAGAAAGCTCTTCTCTGAGTCTGATGTTCTTAGAAGTCATTCTTACCAGTGAAGTAGCAAGCTGATCCTTCTTGTCCTCAACGAGATAGTCTATACCATAAAGAGCAACTCTTCTGTAGTCGCCTATGATTCTTCCTCTGCCATAAGCGTCTGGAAGACCTGTGATGATAGCAGCGTGTCTGGCAAGCTTCATCTCAGGTGTGTAAGCGTCAAAAACGCCCTGATTGTGAGTTTTTCTATATTCAGTAAAGATCTTTACAACTTCAGGATCAACTGTGTAGCCGTTCTGCTCGCAAGCATTCATAGCCATTCTGATACCGCCGAAAGGCTGAAGAGAACGCTTGAAAGGCTTGTCAGTCTGGAAACCAACGATCTTTTCAAGATCCTTGTTAAGGTAACCAGGGCCGTGTGAGGTGATAGTAGAAACGATCTTAGTGTCCATATCGAGAACACCGCCGGCTTCTCTCTCCTTCTTTGAAAGCTCCATTACCTGTTCCCAGAGCTTAGTAGTTGCTTCTGTAGGGCCTGTAAGGAAGCTGTCGTCACCGTCATATGGTGTGAAGTTCTTCTGGATAAAATCACGAAGATTGATAGAAGTGTTTGACCATCTGCCGGGCTTAAAGCCTTCCCATTCGTCATAAAACTGTCTTTCCATTTTATACTCTCCTGACATAAGATTTCGGGCAGCACATATTACCTCAATATTCTGTATTGCATACCTATTAATAATACTACCGCTCGTATGTTAAAATAATAACACACTTCAAAATCAAAGTCAAGTCACATTCAGAAATATTACTCTTACGCCATACTTCTTTCATATGTTAGAATTGGTTACCCAATTCACGGAAAATTATTTGAATAAAAAAAGTGATCGCCTCCAAAAAGCCCAAACATTTTTTGCAACAAAAGCGGTGCAGAGCATTCCGCTCCGACACCGCTTTGTAATTGATTTTTTTGCAATTGTTCTATTGCTTTTCTGCACCGCTTAGTAGGCTTGTTCCTATTAAGGCTCTGCCTCAAGCTCCGACAGAGCTTTGCCCTGTACCTTTTGCTCGCTTCACTCGTGTGTGCTTTTACTTTGTGTTGGTGATTTGCTCGGTATGGCGCTGCCATTCCTCACTCCTCACTTAAAAACTACGCTCTCTCGACTTTGAGCAGATTTGTCGTTCCGCTCATTCCAAGCGGTACTCCTGCTGTAATAACGACAAGGTCGCCCTTCTTCAGATAGCCAAGCTCCACAGAACGCTCCAGAGCGTGTCTGATGAGTTCGTCAGTGTTTGTTTTCTCTTCGATAACGCCTGCTCTGATACCCCATGAAAGGCTGAGTTGATGATATGTTGTATCGTCAGTTGTAAGTGCGATTATAGGACAATTCGGACGGAATTTTGAAAGCGTTCTTGCTGTTGTTCCGCCCTTTGTTACTGTCAGGATCGCTACAGCATTAAGGTCATGCGCAGTTGTAACAGTAGCGTGTGAGATAGCGTCAGTGATAGATGAATTTCTCTCGTCTGCTCTTTTCTTGAAACGTGAGATATAGTCGATATCCTTTTCGGTCGTTTCTGCGATAAGGCTCATGGTCTTGACAGCCTCAACAGGATATTTACCTGCGGCAGTTTCCCCTGAAAGCATTATAGCAGACGAGCCGTCATAAATAGCGTTTGCAACGTCGGTTATCTCGGCTCTTGTAGGACGTGCGTTTGTTATCATAGACTCCAGCATCTGAGTTGCTGTGATAACGTTCTTGCCTGCATTGTAGGCTTTTCTGATAAGCTCTTTCTGGATAGCAGGTATCTGCTCGAAAGGTATCTCAACGCCCATATCTCCTCTTGCTACCATTATTCCGTCAGCAGCGTCAAGGATCTCGTCGATGTTGGCAACACCCTGAGCGTTTTCTATCTTAGCGATAATTCTAGGATTGAACCAGCCAAGGCTCTGAGTAAATTTTCTAAGATAAATAACGTCAGCGCCTGTTCTTACGAATGAAGCTGCGATATAGTCAAATCCCATTTTTGCGCCAAATTCAAGGTCAGCCATATCAGCATCAGAAATATAAGGCATAGAAAGGTTTACGTCAGGAACGTTGATACCCTTGTGGTCGGAAACAACTCCGCCGTGGATAACTTCGCAAACGATGTCAGTGTTGTCAACTCTCAGTGCTTTCAGCTCGATATTTCCGTCATTGATAAGTATTCTAGTGCCTACAGAAACGTCCTTTGGAAGCTGTGGGAATGTGATAGAGCAGATAGTTTCATCACCCTCCACTTCTCTTGTGGTAAGTGTGAATGTATCGCCGTCCTTGATAGTAACAGGCTTGTGATCCTTAAAGTTTTTAAGTCTTACCTCAGGTCCTTTTGTATCAAGAAGAGTTGCAATATTAACGCCAAGTTCTTCCCTTAGCTTGCATACAGTTTCAAAACGAGCCTTATGAACACTGTGGTCAGAGTGTGAGAAATTGAATCTCGCAACGTCCATGCCGTTTTTCATAAGCTCACGCATAATGTTTTCGTCATCTGTGGAAGGTCCGATAGTGCATACGATCTTAGTTTTTTTCATTTTTACTCTCCTAACATACATTACTATTTCAACGCATTAGCGTTTTAATCCAAAAAAACAAAGCTTTTTCATTTATTATAACCGATTTTAACTTAATCGTCAATAGCACAATGTATAATTTGTGTAAAATCGAAAAACAAAATCATACATTTTTCAAAACAAAAAACGGACGGTCTTAATAACCGCCCGTTCAACATCTTATCTTCCGAAACAATCCTCGCAAAGCTCACGAAGATCCTTTGCCGCCTTTTCAATATCAGGCTGAGATACCACCGCAGAAACTACCGCAGCGCCGTCAATACCCATACCCTTAAAGTTTGGCACAGTTTTTTGATTAACTCCGCCTATTATTACGATAGGGATATCCACAGCGGCTCTTATTTCCGCAAGCTGTTCCTTTGTGACAGCTCTTGCGTCTGTCTTTGTGTTGGTGGCATACATTGCACCAACGCCAAGGTAATCTGCACCGTCTGCCTGTGCTTTTTTAGCTTCTTCAAGAGTTGCCGCAGAAATACCTATTATCTTGTCCTCACCGAGGATTTTTCTTGCAACTGCACATGGCATATACTCTGTCCCAGATGAACGCCTGCACAATCAACAGCCTGTGCGATATCAAGTCTGTCGTTGATGATAAGCGGCACATTGTATTTGTCCGTTATCTTTTTTACTCGAACTGCAAGCTCATAGAACTCTCTTGAAGTGCAGTCCTTCTCTCTTAGCTGGATAACTGTACAGCCGCCTTTTACACCCTCCTCTACCGACTGCTCGATAGTTTCGCAGGACATAAGTCCACGGTCAGTGCAGAGATAAAGCGTGTAGTCAATTTTCGATTTGTCCATTTTTTTACCCTCTTATCTTTTATCATAAAATAACTTCCATACCTGTCTTGTATGGCTTCAGCCCTGCTTTTTCGTAAAATTTTCTTGCCGATGGATTACACTCCCACACGTTGAGAGTAACATTATAACAGCCCTGCTCCTTAGCGAATTTCTTCACCGCCTCGTAAAGTACCGAGCCGATATGCTGACCTCTGCAATTTTCATCAACGCACAGATCGTCGATATACAAAGTCTTTATATCCGTGAGAACGTTGTCGCCCTTATGCTCCTGAAACACACAAAAAGCGTAGCCCTTCATCACATCATTTTCATCAACTGCGGCAAATATAGGCTTTGTTTTATCCTTGAGCATATCTTTAAGCTCGTTATCAGTATACTTTTTCGCACCCTCTTTAAAAAGGTCAGGTCTGCCCTGCTGATGAACTCTTTCTACCTGATAGAGCAGGCTGTTCATTTGCGGTATATCCTTTTCACAAGCAAATCTTACGGTCATTTTTCATTCTCCTTTGTATGAAAAAGTATAATATGCAATGCAAACGGACGAACGCTGTTCGCCCCCGCAAGCAACATCACCACATAAAATTTAGTGGCATCACATTGATATGATACCACTAGATCTGAAATATTGCAATACTAAACTTCTTCTATCTTAGCCTTAGCCGCAAATACCTGACTATTCATTTTGCTGATTGCGTCAATGATAGAAATATGGAAACTTCCTGAGCCTATCTCTCCAGCATTTTCATATGCGAACTCGCCTGCTATGCCCATGCTTGCAATGCCTGTTACAGCGGCGGTATACATATCGTCGCAAGCACCTGCAAATGAGCCTACAAGTCCTGTTGTCATACAGCCTGTGCCTGTTACCTTTGAAAGATATGGGTGACCGTTTGATATCCTTGCGACTCTTTTTCCGTCTGTTATTGTATCCACCGCACCAGTGATAGCTGCAACGCAGTTATACTTTGCGGCTGTTTTTTTCGCAACGGAAACAGGGTCGTTTTTCTCGTCAGCTTCCGAGGTGTCAACACCCTTTGTGGAAACTTCTAGTCCTGCAAGATATGACATTTCAGAAAGATTTCCTCTGAGTATACTTATTTTCACATTTTCAAGTATACGCTTTGCAGTTTCATTTCTGAAATTTGATGCGCCTGCTCCAACTGGGTCAAAAACCACAGGAACGCCAAGCTCGTTGGCTTTCTTTCCGGCAGCTACCATTGACTCGACCGTTCTTGCATTGAGAGTACCCATGTTTATAACGAGAGCCTTTGAGATAGAAGTTATATCTGCTGCTTCTGCGATATCGTCTGCCATGATAGGTGAAGCGCCAATGGCGAGAATGCAGTTTGCAACATCATTTACAGTAACATAATTTGTGATACAATGCACCAAAGGGCATATATCTCTTACCTTGTCTGCTGCTTTCGCACAGCTTTCAATTATAGTGCCCATTATGCTCTTACCTCCTTTGAGAAGCCAAGGAAATTATCAAATACTTTTGCCTTTTTAAGAGCTGTAACGATAACGATAGCAAGAACTGTACCGCCTGCACAGCTTACAAAGAAAGGCAGGATATAAACTGTTATTGCTGCGGCTGGTGCGCCAACGAGAAATCTTGCAACAGGGTATGCAAGAAGTCCGCCGAGGACTGATGTGCCGAAAAGCTCACCGACATAAGCGGCAGGGAGCTTCTTTATGTACTTATAAAGCATACCTGCAACGAATGCGCCAACCATTGAGCCTGGGAACGCAAGGAGAGAGCCAAGTCCCAGAAGATTTCTGAGAAGTGCGGCTGTGAAGCCAACGCCCACTGCCCATGCAGGTCCAAGGAAAACTGCACCGATTATGTTTACAAGGTGCTGAACAGGTGCGCACTTTGAAGCGCCGATAGGGAACGAAACAAGCGAACCTACCACTGCAAGGGCTACCAATACTGCTGCGAATACCAATTTGTGAATGTTTGTCTTTTTCATTTTTATTCCTCCATATCGTATCGCACCGCCGAACGAAAAAGAGCAAGTTATCCAGCGGCGCACAGACCGTGGCTATGCTATCCGCTCACGATCTGACGTAAATTATTTTCGGTCGGTGCTCCATTGCACCCTCTCACCCCGAAACACGGGTTCCCTCGCTGAATACTTTTTATGAAAAAGTTCGCAAGACGCTCCTCTTGCACATTACATTCTTTTTATATCTGCTCTCATGTAATTGTCCGATTTTTCGTACAATTGTCGAGCTGACATTCAATTTTTATATCATGCGTGCGAATGCTGTTCGCCCATACATCGAGTTTTCTACTTCTCTGAGCAGAATTTCACCTCTTTGCCCTCGAGTATCATGTTCGTTGTTCTAACGGCACACATCTTGCCGCACATTGAGCAGGTATGTCTGTCGGCAGGTGGGGTCTGCTCAAAGAATCTTCTTGCCTTTTCACCGTCAAGTGCTATCTCGAACATTTCGTCCCAATCCATTTTGTGACGTGCCGCTGCCATTTTATCGTCGATATCTCTTGCACCCTTTACGCCCTTTGCGATATCTGCGGCATGGGCTGCTATCTTGCTGGCGATAATGCCCTCCTTAACGTCGTCAACGTCAGGAAGTCTGAGATGCTCGGCAGGTGTAACATAGCAGAGGAAGTCTGCACCGCTTGCTGCGGCGATAGCTCCACCGATGGCTGATGTAATATGGTCATAGCCAGGTGCGATATCTGTTACCAGAGGTCCAAGTACATAGAAAGGTGCGCCGTGGCATATCTTCTTTTCCATTATCATATTTGCGGCGATCTCGTTCATTGCCATATGACCCGGTCCCTCTACCATTACCTGAACGTCCTTTTCCCACGCTCTCTTTGTGAGGTTGCCAAGCTCGATAAGCTCGGAGATCTGAGCGGCATCGGAAGCGTCTGCAAGACATCCCGGACGGAGTGCGTCGCCAAGCGAGATAGTAACGTCATACTCTCTGAGTATTTCAAGCACCTCGTCATAATACTCGAAGAATGGGTTTTCATTGCCTGTCATCATCATCCATGCGAAGAGCAGTGAACCGCCACGGGAAACGATATTCATTTTTCTTCCCTCACGTCTGAAAGCTTCGATTGCACGTCTGTTGATACCTGCGTGGATAGTCATAAAGTCAACGCCCTCTTCTGCATGGGCTTTTACTACCTTAAGAAAGTCCTGAGCGGATATCTCAAGGAGGTCTTTATCGAGGTAGCCGATAGCGTCATACATAGGAACAGTGCCTATCATGGCAGGCGACTTTGCTACTAGCTCTTTTCTGAAAGTATTGGTCTTGCCGTAGTTTGACAGATCCATGATAGCTTCAGCGCCGAACTTGATAGCCATATCCACTTTCTGCATCTCAATGTCATAATTCTTAGCGTCCCCTGAGATACCGAGATTTACGTTTATCTTAGTTTTAAGACCTTTACCGATACCCTCGGCAGAGAGAGCAGTATGGTTCACATTGGCAGGGATCGCCACCTGACCTGCTGCAACAAGAGCCATAAGCTCGTTTACGTCCATATTTTCTTTCTTAGCCACTGTTTCCATTTCAGGGGTAACGATACCCTTTTTAGCGGCTTCCATTTGAGTTTTATAATTTCTCATAGAACAGTTCCTTTCAAATCGTAATAGTCATAAAAGTGATTAACGGGGCTATGTCCTTTGCCCACTGTGAATGATTTTTCTATTGCCTCGGTGATATAGTTTTTCGCCTTTGTTACAGCGGAGAGCATATCCATACCGTGGGCAAGGTTTGCAGTTATGGCAGATGACAAAGTACAGCCAGTGCCATGGGTATTAGGCGAATCAACACGCTTGCAGGCAAGCTTATGAACGCCCTCTGGGGTACAGAGATAATCCACAGCGTCGCCAGTGAGATGACCGCCTTTGACGAGGACGTTTTTTACGCCCATATCCATTATTATCCTTGCAGCTTTTTCCATATGGTTTTCATTCTTTATCTCCAAGCCTGAGATAGCTTCGGCTTCGGGGATATTCGGTGTAAGGAGCGTAACTATAGGAAAGAGCTTTTCCCTCATGGTGGAAACAGTTCCGCCCTCAGAGAGAGCGTCGCCGCTTGTAGCGACCATGACGGGATCGCAGACGATAATACTTGGTTTATACTCATTAAGCTTATCCGCAACTGCTGAAATAATTTCGGCAGTTGGGAGCATACCGAGTTTTACGGCATCGACGTGGATATCCTCAAACACAGCGTCTATCTGTTTTTGTATCTCCTCAACGGGTACGTTGAAAACAGACAGCACACGGGTAGTATTTTCAGCGACGACAGAGGTAATAACGCTCATGCCGAAAGTTTCATTAGCGCTGAAGGCTTTAAGGTCGGCTTGTATACCTGCGCCACCGGAGCAATCCGAGCCTGCCACTGACAAACATTTTAACATACTTTATTCCTTTCTTATGGAAAAGGGGAAACAAAAAAACCTCCTGACAATGCAGGAGGTAAAATTTACACAAATTGCTTCCTACACTGGTCTTGACCAACAGGTTCAAAGGGTCAGGTTTTACCTTCTCAACCCAGCTTTTTGCTTGGGTTCCCCTGCAAACTTTATTCGATTTTTCGCAGTTTTTCTGCTTTTTTATTATAACACTGGTCAGCGAGATTGTCAAGGAAAAATTGTGCAGATATCACAAGTATTATCGAGCAAACAAAATCGGGCTGTCGAGGACGCCAGCCCCTACATTTACATTTGAAAATTTGCCGATACAGTGCTATGAAACCAAGTTGGCGAACAAAGGTCGCCGATACAGTTATTCGACAGTTTGTTATGCCGCAAGATTGCTTTGCTTTACAGTATTCTCCTGATAGTGTTTATCTTTCCGCAATACTTGATATTTGCAAGAGGCTGTATTCTGATCCCATAATATGTACTCATGGCATGGACTATTTTCCCACCGCCTATATACATTGCTACATGGCCATAGTTATTACAGATTATCAGATCGCCTGCTTCTATATTCTTCAAAGACACTGCTTTTCCCATTTTCGCCTGCGAATATACGCTGTTATACATATTCACACCGGCTTTTCTATAGGCTTGCATTGTCAATCCACAGCAGTCCGTTGCCTTATACTTTGTTCCGCCCCAGACATATCTTCCGCCGTTCATGCTTGCGGCATAATCAACGGCTGTTTTTATTCTTGCTTTTCTCTCAGGTGTACGCTTCACACCTTTTCCTACCTTGACGTACTTACCCTTATGATCGCCTTCATTGATAAGGACATAATTTGCTCCGCCGATATTCTTGCTCTGACCTGCCACACGCTTATTTTTATCGGTAGTGAGAGTACCCGACACAGCCACAGAGGCTTTTGTTTTTGAGGATTTCTTGAACCTACCGTTTTTAAAGCTATAAAGCTGAACGTTTTTATCTATATAATAGTATGTTTTTGCTGCTGTCTTTACGTTGAGGACCGATGACTCTGACTTGGCACTGCCGTTTACCGCTTTGACGGTGACTTTATATTTTGTGGAAGCTTTAAGATAAAGCTTGCCGTCATTGGTTATATTTATATAGTTATCCTTTTTAAGTGCCTGCCATGTATATTTTCTTACATAGCGTCCGTTTACATAGACCTCAAATGTAGTCTTTGATGAAAAGCTGGTGAGATTTTTTACTCCTGCTTCTATTTTGTTTGAATACGCTTGTCTTTTTATCAAAACAGGTTTTGTCATCAAGTCAGCGGCAGAAGCTGTTATAACATTCACATAAGTCTTAGCGGATTCCTGCGGTGCAAATGCCACAAAGCTTATCATTATAACTGATGAAATTATCACTGCTGTTATTTTTCTTATTATGTTGATAACGGATCAGTCCTTTCCGGTTTTTGTATTTGTGTACTTATACGATTTCATTTATATTATTATACATCATTAATTATTACAATCTGTAATAATTAAGTTTCTATTTTGTAAACCTTTATGATAGTATTATACATTTTTGCTTATTATTAGTATGTTAATCTCCTATTTTAATGCAGTTACCGGTGCTTTCTTGCATTATCATGAACGGTATATCATTCTTTATTAATATTATATAAACATAATTTATGACAATCTTACAAATATAAGAAATACATCATCTTATGGTTTGGTCGATTTAATCAAGCGAATTCTATAAATTGGTATTAGTCTTTTGCGTCACTTGCGAAAACGTTTGCTACTATAAAATTACAGCATTCTCAAAGATTGAGAACGATGTGTGAAAACTAAAATTATTTTGCGTAAATTAATTGTGAAAAGTGACAAAAAAGCCGTTCACAATCAGTGAAAAAGTTCTGAAAATTAATTTTTTATAAATAAAATATTGCGAATACCATTGACAAACATAGTATACTGTAGTATAATTTCATTAGAAAATACAGAAAACGTTTAAGTTCAGTTACGAGGTATATATTTATAGTGGGTATAATGGAGGTCACGCTGATGAAAAGCATTAATTTTATGGGCGACAATGGTTTCAAAAAAGCACTTGAGAGCGTTGGTGTAACTGCAAGCAGCAGTATCAGCAGCGAGAAGATCTCGGGCTGTTTTAAATATGTTACGGCTGACGATATGTGTATTATCACTGGATACTGCGGTGACAGCCATATCGAAGTGCTGGAGCTTCCTTTTGAGCTTCGTGGCAAAAAGGTCATAGCTGTTGCAGGCGGTGCTTTCGCACATCTTTACGACCTTAAATGTGCTGTTATCTCAAAGGACGTTGTTATCATCGGAAGAAAGGCATTTTACAAATGCTGTTCACTGGTGAATGTGACTATACCTGAGAGCGTAAGGTTTATTGGTGAGATGGCATTCTGCGGTTGTGAATCTCTGAGATTTGCGACTATACCTTATGGTGTGGAAAGGATACTGCCATTCACATTCTACAATTGCGACAGTTTGGAGAGAGCTGACCTGCCTGAGAGCGTAAGAGAGATCGGTGAATCTGCATTCGGTTTCTGCTCTTCAATGAAAGAAATTTGTCTTAATGAAAATATAGTTTCCATAGGAAACGGAGCTTTCCAGAACTGCATTTCTCTGAGAGAGCTTGAGA
>ERZ1673752.2612-NODE-2612-length-19530-cov-8.943569_pt1 | contig 19530 bp, 16 predicted proteins | sample MGYA00580195_ERZ1673752 | MGnify/ENA primary metagenome ERZ1673752 (study PRJEB41218, sample SAMN15661744) | gut metagenome | host: Homo sapiens | place: Canada: London | collected 2015-08-20/2019-03-30 | study: EMG produced TPA metagenomics assembly of...
GGGAGAATTCAAAGATTTTCCCTATCGATTGTGTCCCAAATGTGATTCTTGAAAAACTGAAGGACCCCACCTCTTGGATTGCGCACGGGTGGGTTAACCTAATTCTTTCTTCTGCAATAATGTTCCCTAGTCACCAGAATGATTTCCTCTCGCTACTCTTTTCGGAAACTTCTGGAAAAAAATCTCGATAATCGTCTCTTCGGTAAGCTTTCCTTAATAGGAAGAGCATGGAAGTGCCTCGCTCTAATTGCGCTCGCGGGGAGATATTTCAATTACCACAGCGGTGGTGTTGTCGCTGGTTCCGGAGGTTAGGGCGGTGCTGACAATTTCGTGGGCGGGATCTGTTGCTGGTAGTAGCTTAGATAGTTGTTCATCGCTAAGCACGTCAGTGACTCCGTCGCTGCATAACAGTAACGTTAGCGGTGAGTTAATAGGAAAAGTCTCTGGGCGACAAGCAATATTTTCCCTTCCGATTGCCTGGGTAAGCACATATCGCGAAGGATTCCTAGGGCTAGGAACCCTGTCTAGTTCGATGAGCGGTGCCAGTACTCCGTGCATGAATCGGTAGGCTGGGGAGTCCCCCACGTGTGCGATGGTGAATGAGGTTTCAGTAACTAGGACGCCCGTGAATGTGCAGCCCATTTGCGCATATTTTGGGTTAGACGCTGTGAAATTTAGAAGTTCCCTATTCGTTTTGTCAACTGCTTTCTGGATTTCTAGTTCATTTTGCGGCTGGCTCAATGACATGGTGAAGGCGGCAGTGTGTGAGGCGAAAGCGCCTCCCGTATATCCACCCATGCCATCGAATATTGCCACCAGAAGCGGCTTATCTAAATCCGCCTGGTCGATTTCTTGGAAATATTCGGCGTCTCCAGCGCTCATCCATCCGTTGGTGAGTATGCAGTCTTGGTTCTCATCGCGGGGGCCTTGCTTACTGGCTGCCCAAATTTTGATTGTCATAGCGGTGTTCCTCATACTTCATTTCCAAACTCGTGTGCAAATAGGACAGCGCAAGCTATAACAACGATAAAAATATTAATGATCCAGAGCATAGGACTGAGAATAATTTCAATTCCCATGCTGGTGGTTAGGATGGCGAGAACAACATATGCGGCTATCATGCCCCTTTGGAGCTTGGTGTTTAAGTAATGAGTGGTATCGGTTGTGGTTATGAAAATGCCCAATAGACAAGTAAGTATCGCGATGAAAGCAGGGAAGCCCTCCAGCGGGGAGGCGTTAAAAATATTTATTGCTGATGCGGGGTCTGAGAGTTTACGCATCAGGTTGCTTCCAGGTGAATTAAGCATGTAGTCAGTAACGGAGGGAACTATCAGGTGTAACCAGGCGGTTGTTCCCACGGTGCCGATGATAAGTGCTGGTATTAATAGGAGTATATCTATGTCTGCATACTTCCTAGCTTCTTGATCCTCAGTTTCTCCCACGAGGGTGATGAGCCAAAGAATACCTTGCGCGGCAGCATAGGTGAGGGCTGAAATCAGTATTACGTATCCGATGTTTGAGTAAACTATTTCGAAATTCAGGTCATGCGTGGCGCCATCATTCCAGATGTACATGATGCCAGGTATTAGTACCAGACTAAAAATGCTGATGGGAAACCAGCTTTTTATGTTTCGCAGCGGGATCATGTCTGAGCCAAATCCAACCGTAATAGCCACCGCAGTCAATGCAACATTTAAACCGATAATTTGCCAGAAGATGTGCCAATTATCTGAATAAGCGCGCCAAAGTATCGCGCCTAATACCTGGGGCGCAAATCCCAGGACTATCCGGATGAATACCAGCCTGCGGGCTCGTGTTAAGCGCTCCGACTGCTCGCGTTCCCTTGCAGCTTGCTCTTCTCGACGTTTCTCTTCCTCTTTGCGTCGACGCAACTCCCGTTTTCTGGCCTCGCGCGCCTTCTCCTCCTGGTCAAGTTGCGTCTTCTTGTAGATGGCGTATTCCCTGCCGGAGGTGACCAGAATAGTCCCCAGGCCCATGCGCGCTTCTCTTCCAGTAGATTTTTTGAAACGTTCAGAAACTACCGCGAGAAGATTAGGGAGATTTGGAAGCGAATCGATATCTCGCAAAGCCTGCTCGGCTTTTTCAATGAGATCTTGGCAATCTGATTCATTGATTGCAGCCAGGAAAATCAGCCCCTCACGCCTGGTAGCCGCGTTTTGATAGATTTCCCAATATTCTTCGGCCTCATAGCGGCCTTGAATATTGTCGGTAATGACAGAATTTACTATTTTCCAAGCTTCTAATAGGCGCGTTTCTATCTCAACGAGTTCCGTTCCGTTTTGTGCGTGTTTAGCTAATGCACTGAGGATGTAATATTTTCGTAGATTTTCAATCCAAGTGGCGGCGGTAGTTGAGTTGTTACACGCTTGGGAAATAATCTCTCTGAAACTATCGGAGGTTATAGTTTGCCCGTGGAATTTTGGGGTCACGTCTGGGTTCATTAAGAAAATCAGTTCCACTAGACCCCGCTGTGGTGGGGTTTCGCCCGAGCGAATCAGGTTAATAAGAACATCTGCACTCTTCCCGACAGGAGTGTCATTAAGCCATTCGCGCAGGTCGAGGGCGCGGTGTCCGGCGAGTAGTTGTTCTGCTCTTTCCCACTTTTCGTTCATCGCGTCAGCCAACGACTTTGGATCAGAAAAGGACTCACCAGCAAAACTAAAACTGCTAGGAGGTCGACTAGAAGGGAGTGCGCTGCCGGCAGCTGGCACCGTAGCCTCAAAGACCTCCGGTGAATCACCGCGGAGCCATTGCTGAACTTCATGGGCTCCCCAGCGGTAGTCATAATCGTGGGTAAGCAAACCCCGGATGAGCAAATTCCATCTTTTATCCGAAATTCTGGTAATCGTATAAGTATTTTCTATCAGTTGGCTTCGAATAACTGAAGGAGGCAGAATATTCCCATCGCTGCCTCGGAATAGGTTTTTCCTGGTGATCATTTCGTGGAGGATTATTCCCATCGCCCACCAGTCAGATTTCTTTCCTGTCTTCGCGTAGTATGCTTCGGGAGACATATAGGCAATCGAACCTGCCACCGAGCTTTGAATATCCCGGGTCTCGACCATGATACGGGCGATTCCGAAGTCACCGATTACTAAGTCGAGCGGGTTGAGAGAACGAACAAAAATATTTTCCGGCTTTAAGTCGCGATGCTGGCGATTCATTCGCTCGTGTACGTATCTAATCGCTGTGTATAGCTCTTGAGCAATATTTTTCAGCTCGCTATTCGTAAAAGGGACTCGGGCATGGGATCGTATGAGATCGCGAAGGGTACCGGATTCGTAGTACGGTTGCACTTCGTAAAAGAGATCGCCTGCTACTCCGGAATCAAGTATGGGAACTACGTATGCGGGATCAGCATTGCTAAGCTCATCTATAATTTTGGTATCTAGTGTGGTGTCGGGTGACCGGTAAATCTTGATGGCTACCTGTTGTCCGTTGCTACGGTTGCGCCCTAAAATCACATCTGCCTGCGCCCCAGATCGGTTTATGTCTCCTAGGTATTCGTATTTTTCGGTAATGCCTGCTGGAGGATTGAGTGTCTTCCGTCTTCCTCCCTGTGTCTCTTCGGTGACAGTGGCATTATTTCTTTGGTTGCGCGGCTCAAACGTGGTGGCATCCGCACTTTTTGCAATGCCTTCTGGAGGAGTGAGTGCCTCCCGTCCCTCCTCGTATGTATCTGTAATGCCAGTGGCATTATTTCTTTGGTTGCGCGCCTCAAAGGTGGTGGCATCCGCACTGCCTAGGTTTTCGTTGACAGTTTCGTTACTCATTTTTATTCCTTAATGGGGGTGGAAAAAATAATGATGCTGGCCGATTGTCCGAGTCTAACCACGTGACGGGGAGCCAGGGCGATAGTCCGAGTAGGGGTGCATTCAGTTCCATCTAGCCAGGTGCCGTTAGTGGAGTGCATATCGGTTACTTTTAATTCCTGGTTCCGCACTTCCAAGGTGGCGTGGTTACGAGAAACCCCCGGACAGTTAGCTAGGGCGGAACTGATGGCGGTATCTGGGGACTTTCGCCCAAGAATAACGGATTTGTTCTCTACTAAATCGTATTCGCTGCCATCAGGAAGGATTGCATATACATTGCCAGCGGAAGGTTCATTTCCGGGCATTGGTGAGACAACGGGAGGTTCAGGTGCGGGCGCTCCGCAAAATGGGCAGGTAGCGGAACCGGGGGGAAGCTCCAGCCCGCAACCTTCGGTTTGGCAGTAACGAGGGGCGGCGCTGGGGGAGGACGCGGAGGCACCTGCTTGCTTTTCTGCTGCCGCGGGTGCTGCTTCACTTGGAGGTTGTTTACCATCCGCGGTGGCTGCGGGCGAAGAATCCACTTGGAAACCGCTATAGAAGACCGGACGGCCACAACTGGGGCAGATTGTGGCGTCTGGGGAAATCAGTGCGCCACAATCATGAGTTACTTGCTCCATGTAACCTCCTCTACGCTAATGCCATGCTCTGCTAGTTGCTCTTGATAGAGCGATAAGGAACCGGCTTGGGGCATGCCGACAAGAAAAATATCGTGGTTGTAGATGCTTACCTCAAGTTCGGGAATGTCTTCGTTAAGCATCCACTCTTCGTATTTTATTCTCACGTGAGGGTCGCGGTAGTGGATTTCTTGATTATTGGTGATTTGTAGGCGGCTGGCTGGGGGTAATTCCTGCTTATAGGGTCCCGAGACTACGCAATTCACTTGCCTTAGTAGTTTTCGTGCTTTGCTGCTGGCTGCTTTCCACGAACGCCCGGTAAACAGTAATATATCGACATCAGGGCATTCAGCGCTTAAGAGTTCGAGCAACCATGATAATTCTGCGGCTTGTTCTGTCGGTTCCCCTCCGGTGATTGTTAATCCGTCTAGATGCTGAGTTTTGATCGTCTCAACTAGCAGTTTTGCTAGGGTTTTGATGGCTATTTCGGTGCCACCACTGGGATCCCAGGTATCTTGGCTTGCACACCCGGGGCAAGCAAGCGGGCACCCCTGGGTCCATATCACGATTCGGCTCCCGGGTCCGAGCACCCGGATAGGGGCCATAATCCGGTTAACTCGAAGTACCTGGCTGCTCATGTGGCCACCTTCTTAGACCTGTAGGTTTGCGTTCAGCCATCCACCAGCCTGCTCTTCTATACCAAGCAGAGTGACGTTTCTCGTCCCTGGAGGCAGACTGAACAGAGCTCGCGATATCGGATTAAGCACGTTGTTTTCTACGGCGCGAGTAATTCCTCGTGCTCCTGCCGAAAGGTCGTCACTACTTTCGTTAACGAGCAGGTTCATTACCTCGTTGGGAATGGTGATGTGGACTCCGTGTTTAGCTTCCACTGCGGTTACCACGTTGTTGATAAAGCGTTGCGCGAGTTCACGAGCTATCTCGGGATTAATATAATCAAATACCACCACGTTATCTATGCCGATGCGCCCTAAAAGCTCCGGGCGGTCTAGTCTTTGGGTGAAATCTTTTTGGATTTCAGTGCGTATTAAATGTTCAAGTTCCGCACCCGCAGGGGGTGTTTCCCCTTCAGCCAGTTCGGGTACCCCCAGATTAGAAGTGAAAACAATGAGAGTCTCATCAAAATGAACAGTGTCCCCAGAACCATCCGTTAAGCGGCCGTCACTTAGTATTTGAAGAAACTTGTCGAGGATTCGCGGGTGGGCTTTCTCTATCTCGTCAAAAAGAACCAGGGAGAATGGACGTTGGCGGATAGCACTCGTAAGTTCCCCGCCTTGACCATGCCCAATATATCCCGGGGGAGAACCTATCAGTCTAGCCTCGTTATGCTCCGCGGCAAACTCGCTCATATCAAACCTGATCATTGCGTCTTCGCGCCCAAAGATAAGTTCCGCTAAACCCTTCGTCAGCTCGGTTTTTCCCACCCCAGTGGGCCCGGCAAAGAATAGAATTCCTCGAGGCCCCCCGGAGCTTCCTCCTCGTTCTGCCCCGGTCAATCCCATATTTGAACGAATTAAGATGTCAAGAGCATGACGGATAGCGCGCTCCTGTCCCCGCACTCGGGTGTTCAATTGTGCCTCGCCGTGTCGGATTGCATCGCGAACCGCCGGTCGTTCCCACGGATTTTCTACTAAACCAACGCGGTAAGCTCGTACCGCGTCAGCAATCCGAGCCGCTGGGATTTCTTGGTCGCGGGCGAGCAACATGATGTCGTTCATAGCGCGGATGCCCATTCCCTCGGTTCTCGCCGCAAATGTTTCTGCCGTTTCCGCAGAATTTTCAGAACCGGTAAGCGAAGGATTTCCGGTATTGCCGGGCAGGAGGGGTATCAGCGTCCTCGCTACCTCGGTGCGCTCAGTACGATCCGGATGCCCAATCGCAATTTGGCGTATTCCCTCAAAACCGCTAGTGAGCCAACTGGGTAAATCAGCAGAATTATCAAGAATCCATAGCAACACATTTAACGGTTTGGAAGATCGCGGGGCTGGCGGATTTGCTGGTCGGGCATGATGAATAGCGAATAGAGCCGAACGCATCAGTAAATGCTCGCTGGTAGAGGGAGGCTCACCATTAGGTTGCCATTGTGAAGAATAATCAATCACCAGGCCATAGCGGTGTTCTCGGTTGTTAACCACCAGGGTCATAATCTGGCGTAAATTGTCAGGCCCTACGGGATTCGAGAAAGTGTCGCTAGCGATACCGAGGTTTTGCGTAATGGTTCCCTCGCTGCCGGCGGGTAATATTTGCATCTTGTCAGGGGTATGGATAAGCAAAGCCTCAAAGCCGTTCTTGCTCAAGCAATTCCAGAGAGTAGCGTAAATGTCCTGTGGTATTTTACGTCCATTATCGCTGGGTACCAGGTAAAGGTCGCGCACGTTCCCATGGATAACATAGCTGGCAGTCACCGGCAGAGTGGCATCGATATCTCGTATCCACTTCGGGTAATCTGAACTGAGTTGGGTACTCATAATGACTTTTCCTTCTCTTTACGGTGCTCACGCTGTCTGCTGGAGCCTTGAATATGCTGTATAGGCTGCGTTCCCACCGGGACAAAAGAACGCATCCTCGTGTGGATGCCCTTTTCATTAAGTTGTTTCACCAGCGCCAGAATGTCCTGACAACTGCTCTTTTCAAAAGCAATATCGTCACTGGCAGCTGTCTCCCCGGCTGCTAGGGGATCTGTTGAAATCATGCCCGGATTGGAAATATCAATCTTGATGCCATAGGCGGGCCAATCATTTGAGGAAGCGAGAAGCACGCCGGGACTGGTTTGCCCCACCCGATAGCCGAGCCCTGTCAATATGGTCTCCGTGGTCTCCTGCACGAAAATTTTGTCTTGAAGTTGTTCGGCTGCAGTGCGTGCTCGTTTCAAGGATTCGGTAACCGTGTCTAGATCTGCGAAAGTGGTGGCGCTGCGCAAATCTTGCTCGATTTCCTGGGTGAGCACGTCTGCATATTCGATCATCAACGAGTCTGCCTTTTCGCGCACGGCTCGCAATAAATGATCAGCCCGGATAGCGTGCTGCACTTCCGCATTTAACTCATCTAAACGGGTAGCAATTCCTTCAAGCAGGCCAGCCTGCATATCTGTCGATATCGCATTAAACAGTGCATTTACCTTATCCGCAACACTTTTATCTAACACCGCAATTTGGGCGTGCAGCCGTTTCAATCGAGAAACAGCGCGCGAGGGGTCCGGGTCTGCAGAACCGCCACCCGCCCGTGCCGGTTTCAGCACGGTAGCTTGGCGCGTTGCCGAGCGGCGCTGAAACTTAAAGGAAATTTCGCTCGGGGAAATATCAAGTACCATATTTTTCGCAGTTTCACGAGCTTGAGAAGCCAATTGCACGCGAACTGCAGCTATTTCCCTCTCTACCTGGTTAATATATGCCTGCAGCCTGTCTGAGTTGGCATTATCAGTGGAAAATTCCATTCTCTTAACCGAAGAATCCGAGTCTAAAACAGATTGCAAACCGTACAGCTGCGATAACGCAGAATCTAACTGTTTCCGCCCCGCGGCCACTAGACGGCGTTCATGCTCTCCATTGTCCCTAATCTCGAACTGAATACCTTTAGGACCGCTCATTGTCGTACCTACTTATTAAATCTTGGAGGGGAAACCACTAGCTATCATTGTACGAAAAGCAGAGGCGATAGGGACTCTAAACTACTCAACAGTCTAGTGCTGGATTCGTAGAACACGCGGTTAGCCTGGGGATGCTCTGATAGACCGGCTCTGGTAACCCCAGTGATGAGGACGAAAAACTTCAGGGTGGAAAGCACGCGGTAACTATTTTGGAGTCACCGTTCCCGCAAAGGGGTGAATCCGAGAGCGCGGATTTTTGGTTCGGTATTGTCGTACTAGCCTATGATTCTTCGATAGCTAGCATCAGTTTGTAGATTTGGCGATCCAATAAAAATGACATCACCCAGGACGCCAAACAGAACGAGAACGCCAGTAGCACTAGGACTGCCAACACCGAGTTCAAGGTGGCATTCTTGACACTAATGAAGTGGAAAAGCACGATTAGTGCCAATGCGCATAAACCAACTAGAAAGCTTTTTGCGCAAAGAGCTTGTAGACTATCGCAGCGGTTGTCGGCTTTTTTATAGGTTCGATAAATATGTTGTGTTTCCATGGCGGTACCTCTACTCCGGTGAGTTTTCTTCTTCTGGGGAAAGCATAGATAAGCTTCCTGCAAGCCTGGGATGATCTTCCGGTGTGCTGCTCTCTAGGGTTTTGCATATATCTTCTACGTTTCCATCAACTAAGAATTTAAAGGTATCTTGGAGAATCCGTACCATTTGCGAGGCTTCCTCGTCTCCTTCAGAAGCTAATTCAACAATTGTTTCGATGTACCCTTGGGAAAACTCCTGTCCCTCCTCGGTGAGCTGCGCAAGGCAAGATATGCCTAAAAACCCCAGACCGTAATTAATATTAAAGAGCGTTGGGTTTTCTTCTGCATAATCCATATATTCGCGCATCTGTGAGAATACTTCGTCCGTATCTGCTTGACTGTTTTCCGCTAGCCAACCAAGACAGTTCCACATAGCGGAAAAACATCCGGTTTCGAAAGCCTTGGTAAAGATAGCGGGGCTGAAATCAGGTGATCTCTGCTTGTGCTGCAGGACGCCAAGGTTATTGAGCGCTACCGGATTGCCATCGATACGGAACGCTTTTTTGAGGAGTTCCTCGGCGGCGTCAGGGTTATGGAAGTAGTCTTCAATGCTACTTAAAGCAATGTAGGAATAGCTGTCGCCATTTAATGCAGCTTTTCTAAACCACTGATACGCTGTTTCATAATCTTGCTTTTGTAAACTGATGGTGCCCAGGCCGAAGAAAGCGTTTTCAGAACCAGACTCAGCGGCTACGGTAAGAGCCGACTCGGCAGCATCGAAATCTTTTTCCATTAAAGCGATGTGTCCCAAACCGGCAAAACCATCGGCCGCTCCCAGCTCTGCCGCTTTCAGATAGTAATCGATTGCCTTGTCTATAACCCCGTAAGATAAACAGAGAGCCCCGATCACCACTAAAGCTGCAGGATCGCCAGTGGATTCCGCTTTTGCAAGGTATTCGAACGCTTCGTCAATATCACCGTTCTCATTTGCTATGGTGCCCAAATTCGTCAGGGCTTGTACGGAGCCCTTGTCTGCGGATGCTTGCCACCAGCGGATTGCTGAATCTTGATCTTGCTGCCGATAGGCGGCATTACCACAGAGCAAGCAGGCAACATCATTTAGCGCGTTGCTATTGCGTGCCGGCTCCAGATGGTGGGGATTCCAAGTATCGGGGTAGAGACGAGTGGGAATCGACGAGTTGATGGAATAGGTTATTTCCCGTTCAAATACTTCCAGACCTTCAGCGATATCTAGGTTCTGCCTGTCAAAAAATACCTCTAGGATTGCGCTGGTTGACCCCACGTCCCCGATAGGTTCAGCGGCCCAATCCATTGCTGACTCAAAATCGCGGTTCATCCGGTTTTCGCGAGAAGCGTTCAGGGGACTGATGGTGCGGTAGTGGAATCGCGTTAGGTATTTGAGCTGTTCTTCAGTAGCACCGAAAGGGTAGAGGTTAAAAGCATCAACCAGGGCTAGAATGAAGGCCTTTTTATAGCCATCGTTTTCTTCGGCGAGTTCAATCCTTGAAATTAGTAAATCGGTAGCTGAAAGATACTCTGGCCAGTACCTAAGTTCGGCGGGAGCGTCCTGAGAATTTCGATTATCCGTACCGTTTGTCCAAACTTGAATGGCATTCTCGAGTTCGCCATCGGTTAGTTTAGCTTCATAGCGGAGTTGCCTATCGTCGAGCAGATTTACGATATAGGGCGAGGGTGCAAGAGTTGGGGTTTGACCGGTAGCTTTATGTTGCTGAGTCTCCAGTTTCCACTGTTTTAGAGCGCTGGATTGAACCGTGATAATAACGTACGCGTTCTTGTTTAAATGTGCCAATAGCTCCGAGGTCAATCCGTGTGGAGATCCTAACCCGTAGAGTTGCAGGTCATCGATCACTACAAAATAACGTTCAGGTTGCGAGCCAGCGGTGTTTTTGAGTAATTTGTCCAGTTCAGCAGGGAGCGATGATAAGCCTCGGTCGCGTTGCGCCCATAGTACCGCGCTATTAGGCTGCACCCTTTTCAAGGCTTCCACAACGCTACGGGTTTTTCCTGATTTAGCTGGTCCGCTAATGACGATAAGTTGTTCCCCGGGGGCAGTATTGGATAGAAATTTATCTAGTTTGGCGTCTTGAACTCGACTTACATAGGGCGGGACCTTTCCTGCAAAAGCCCAGGATCCCAGCCCGAGCTCCCGATAGTTTGCATCCTGGGAAATAAACGCCGAATAAGTTGAAGTTTCTTTCTTTCTGGCAGAGGGTTTCTTTTGCTCTCTGAGTTCAAAAAATGCTGAAAATAGGGAAGCAAAATCGGTGAACTCGGTTTCCAGTCCGTCCGGAGGGGTAGTAACCAGCTCACTTACTACAGCGATGAGTGGGAGGTGCGCCTCGGGATCATCTGGAGTGCTTGCGCGGGCAACGAAGTTGTTAATTCTTTGGGGATAAAAATATCTTTTCCAATCTTGGAAGCTGCGCACTTCAGGTAGTTGGACATCTTTCTGGAGGTTAATCATGCGGCCGGTAATGGCTGCTCCCAGCGCCACGGCCTTATTCGCTAGCAAGTATTGCAGCTTGTTCGCATCTCCATGAGATTGTGCCTCAGCACTGGGAACAGTCTGTCCGGCCCGGATCCTCGCTGCTTCAATCCACTTTCTGTAATCGTGTTTCAACCTGTCCTTGCGGAGGATGTGCTGGCGATCTTCCGGCAATACCATAGTTACCTCACCCTCTCGTTGAAATCATGCTTCTCAATTCATCCTAGAGAATCCGGTGATACTTTGGGTGTGTTCCTCTAATAAATAATACTTCGCAAGTGCTCTGAACAGGTCTTTTAGTTTTATACAGCTATACATCTATACAGCGAGGTTTCTGCCCTTCCCTGTATAGAACTCCAGGTTCATTCTAAGAATATGAATCTCAAAGCGGGATTCACGATAGAAAGGTATGAACCATGAGCCGGAAGAATTTTACGAATAACCAACGTCGTCATCTTCGGACTCCGGGAGCTTGCAAGAGGCATTTCCCCAAGTGTGAGGCTACCGGAAAAATCCGTTATCGGGAGAGGAACGATGCGAAGCAAGCGCTCGGTCACGCCCGTCATGTCCGGGCGATTGCGGAAAACGATGGCGCAGTTTGCAGATGGAACATTATCCGTGTCTACAAATGTGGTTTTTGTCAGGGTTGGCACACCACCTCCAAGGAGCTGTTCTCTCCAGTCCAGGAGCCGAAAGCACCGGTGGTTGCTATCCACTCTTCCCGTACCGAAGAAACTCTGCAGAAAGCTGCTTGATTACCAGGACTAGCCCAGCGGGGGTACTCGGCGGATAGGAAGCATGCGCGGCTGTCTGCTTGCCTTCCACGGCGCGGGCGAATACCGAGAAAAGGAACCATTATATGATTCAAAAAATGGCGAAGAATTCAGTCACTGTCGCTGATAGTACTGCTAATGCTGCTGCTAGGTGGGAGTTTCCACAAAAGCCTGAGCATCTGCGCGAAGGGGTTGACTACGAATTCCTGAGGCGAGTTAACGGGCTACCAATATCTTGGAAAGTTGCCGAGCCCCTTACGGTCTCATTCCTCGGCAGGCGTGACCAGGAAACCGAAATTGCCTTAGCTAAGGCGGTTGCGATGTTGAATGATGCTAGCCGACTTAAACTACGGATCATTAACGAAAAGGATAAAGAGGCTCAGGCTGATATCGAACTTTACTATGTCGACTACCTGCCAGGCAGTTCCCCACGCCACCAGCTGGGGCAGGCGATTACCCGGTCTGATAACGAGGGAATTATTACTTCCGCGACTATCAAACTACTGTCCAGTATTCGTGGTGATAGCAGGTTACTTACTCGCATTATCGCCCACGAGCTGGGACACAGTCTGGGTCTGGGGCATCCGTCTGTCGCGCAAGGGGAAATAATGGCGGCCTATAGCGAATCAGCGAGGCTGCGGGACGGCTTGGGGTCAGGCGACATTTACGCCCTCAGATACTTGGGGGCACTTGCAAGTTACCGAGCACAACGGAGTTGCAGAAAGCAGGGGTGAGGCAGTGCAGCAAAAAAGCTATTTTTCTGAAATGCTTCTTTGCCTTATTTGGGGTAGGTAGACTCAAATTCTCCGGTTAGGCGTGTTGGTTTGTAGGGCGTCTGGGCGGGGTTCTCAAGCAAATATTTTTATAGGAGATTTTCATGGCTAAAGAGATTAAAGGCGAATTGGTTCCTTTTTATGTGGTGGGGGACGTTTCTGGTTCCATGACCAGAGTCGGTAGCAGTGGTGAGTCTGGTATTGATGCGCTTAACGAGATCGTGCCTCGTATAGTGGAAGCTTTTAAGGCAAATCCCAGATTGGGGGATATGGTTCGTTTTGGGATGTTGAGTTTTTCTGATTCGGTTAAAGAGGAAGTTCCTCTTTCAGATGTTCGGGATATAGCAAAGACAAAAGCGCCGGTTTTAAAACCTGGTGGGGGAACCAGCTATATGAGTGCCTTTTTGACTTTACGCGAGATCCTGGCTAGAGATACCGAGCAGCTCAAGGCGGATGGGTATCGGGTTCACCGGCCGGTGGTGTTTTTCTTTAGTGATGGGATGCCCACTGATTATGAGCAGGAGTGGAAGGATGCGTGGGCTAAGTTAACTGAAGAAACTGAGGATTACCATGCGCACCCGATTTTGTTGCCTTTCGGGGTTGGTGAAGCGATGAAGGAAACCCTCGACTACATTGCCTTCCCCCAAGACGGCAAGTATGAGGTGGTTAGAGCGCGTCTCGGGATGCGTGAAAAGGACACAGCCGAAGTAACCACCAGCTTAATGAATGCTGTGGTAGGTTCGACCGTGGCAACGGCGCGCTTCCTGGCAGAGGGTGATTATGGAGCAGTAGTTAAAGGCCTAAAAGAAGGCTTGGCAGAGTTTGAAGAAGATGAGGACGATGGGGAAGATGATTGGATTTAAGTTATTTTTACCCGCAAAGTTTTCTCAGCTGTGGTCGGGCACTGTTTTCATGGTTGTGAGCGGGTAGTAATGATTTCGATATTTGAGTTATTTTTATGAAATGGTTCCGAAACTTATTGGAAGTAGGTAAACTAAAAATCTCCAGTTAGGCATTCTGGATTGTAGGGTGCTTTGCTGGGTTCTCAAGCAAATATTTTTATAGGAGATTTTCATGGCTGAAGAAATTGTCGGCGAATTGGTTCCTTTTTATGTGGTGGGGGACGTTTCTGGTTCCATGACCAGAGTCGGTAGCAGTGGTAAGTCGGGTATAGATGCGCTTAACGAAATCGTGCCTTGTGTAGTCCAGGCGCTGGTGGAACACCCAACAGTAGGGGATAAGATTCGTTTTGGGATGTTGAGTTTTTCTGATTCGGCTAAAGAGGAAGTTCCTCTTTCAGATATTCGGGATATCGCAAAATCGACTCCTCCGGTTTTAACCCCGGGTGGGGGAACCAGCTATATGAGTGTCTTTTTGACTCTACGCGGAAACCTGGAAAACGATGTGAATCAGCTTAAGGCAGATGGCTATAGGGTTCACCGGCCGGTGGTGTTTTTCTTTAGTGACGGGCTGCCCACTGATTATGAGCAGGAGTGGAAGGATGCGTGGGCTAAGTTAACTGAAGAAACTGAGGATTACCATGCGCACCCGATTTTGTTGCCTTTCGGGGTTGGTGAAGCGATGAAGGAAACCCTCGACTACATTGCCTTCCCCAAGGATGGCAAGTATGAGGTGGTTAGGGCGCGTGTGGGCAAAGACGATCAGGACGCAGCCGAAGTAATCACCCGCTCAATGAATGCCTTGGTAGGTTCAATCGTGGCCACGGCGCAATCTCTAGCAGAAGGTGAAAAGGGAGCAGTAGCTAAAGGTCTAGCGGAAGGCTTTGCAGAAGCCGAGGAAGACCAAGAAGACGATTGGATTTAGTTTTTAATAATCATCGGAGCCTTGACTATTGAAGTATTTAGTCAAGGCTCCGGTGGTACTTTTGTGCCTCTGCCCCTCGGATAGGGCTGAGTAATGAGGTCATTTATTACAAAATTCCGTAAGCAAAGTCTTCATTGCTTAGGGCGATTTTTCCCTAAGCATTTCAAGGAAATGGAGAAATCTATGACAGAGCGAATAGTCGTAGGTCAGGCAGCCACCCCGTTTATTCCCACTGCCGCAACTGAATATCCAGAGGTACCGGATACCACCATAGATTACGGCTCGGTAGGGGGACTGCAACTTCGCGTGGCATCCGTGCGCGGTTACGGACACCGGTACTCCCCCGATGCGTGGTCAATACCCCGACAAGATGCCTATTGTTTCCGAGTTTCAGAAGACGGGCGTTGGTTTGTCGGAGTGGTTTGTGATGGGGTTAGCTCGGGGAAACGATCCCATCATGCTGCGATTATTGCCGCGCGATCTTGCTCGCGTTCGGTTTTGAAACAGTTGAGCGACACCCCGGATTTAGAGAGCATTGATTGGGAACCTATTGTCCAGAAAACCGCAGGATCTATTGTTCAGGAATACAATCGCCGAGCTAAGAATCCGTTAGACGTGAAGAACGGAGACCCGTTTCAAATTATTAGTACGGTCTCCTCGGTCATGGCTACCACTGCGGTAGCTGTGGTCATTGACCTCGAAAAGCGTACTCGACAACAAACGATTGCGGCATCTGAGAATCAAGATTCGGTTACCGAGTGCAAAGTGGCTAACGAAGCTGGAGAAAGCATCGCTAGCCCGGTCGAGAACACAAACCTAGAAGAGGCAATAGGCGACGGCGCTGGGGAGGCAAAGGGGGAGTCCTCCTCTAATGCTGATGTAGAAAGCTCCCAGCCAAAGGCAGTTGATTCTTTGGCTTTATCTGAAGAGCAAGGAATCTTTCCTGAAACAGCTCAGAGTTCATCCGACGAACAGGCAACTCTTCCTCAAGCGCAGGAAAACCTGCCAGAAAAAGCAGAGAGCCTTCCTGAAAAAAAGGAAACCTTGCCTGAAGAAACAGAGAAGGAGGAGAGTGCTGGGAAGCCCGCCGAAAAAGTGCTCCCCGATGAGTATTATGCATGTCAAGTGATTAATCTAGCGGGAGACTCCTCGATATGGAAGCTCAATGCCACAGAATGGCAGCCGCTCTTCGCTGAAAAGCGCTTAGATACGGCTATTGCCTCGAATAGAGTCCATCCGCTCCCAGCAATATCAACCCCGCATATCGCCACAGTTGAACTTACTGAGGGGGAGGCACTCTTCCTGATGACGGATGGCGTTGGCGATCCGCTTCAGGACGGAAAGGGAGAGCTAGGTCGTACCTTAAAGGAACGTTGGCTGCTCCCGCCGGATCCTTACCAGTTTGCGGCCGATGTTGATTTCAGTCGCCGCAGCTACGATGACGATCGCACAGTACTAGGTGTGTGGTGGCCGGAAGAACAAAATGGTGCATCATGAATGTTGAATGGGACGATATTCGGTCTAACAAGGGTACGTTCGAAAAGCTGGGCAGTGGTGGCTTTGGAACGGTTTATAAGACTAGCAGTTTGAACTTACCCGGTGAAGCTCCTGAATTAGCCGTAAAAATTTATAAGCGAAAGGCTGGAGCTATTAATGCGAGTTCCTTCGAATCGTTGATAAACGTACGGGAGAGGCTCAAACGGGAAGAACCCAAGCGCTGTGAAAAGCTAGATTCCATGTTTACCTGGCCACTTGCGTTAGTTACTGATGAAGGACGCGCAAAGGGTATCGTAATGAACCTCATCCCTGGCAAATACTTCGGGACATCATCGTTACCTATGACTCAAGGTAAAACGGTTGAACGAAACCTGGGGCACGTAATGGATGATGGTGAGATTTCAGGTTGGGGACCGCTACCTACGGATACCAAACTAGAGATTCTTCGTGAAATAGCGTATGCACTGGCATTTTTACATAATTTAGGTGACAAGAGCAGCGGAAATGTAAATAGTAGCAGAGGCATCGTATACGGAGATATCTCTGCCAATAACATACTGTGTTCCGTCGATGGCAAAACTGAAATCATGTTTGTTGATTGTGACTCGGTACGAAAAATGGGATCCCAAGCCCCTACCGGAAGACAGGCGCATACCCCGGATTGGGAGCCTCCAGAGGCACAGGAAGCTGCGAAAAAACTTAGGCGTTTAGATAAATCGCATCCTGATTATCAATTTCGTAAAAATAAATATCAAGACGCATGGTCGCGGCAAACAGCGGCGACAGATATTTACAAGTTTGGATTGGTTTTTCTGCGCGTGATTGATAGCGGCAGGGGGGCCAGCGTTCGAACCGATCCAACCGAAGCTAAACGGAAAGTTTCCGCTTCGCTAGGGGCGTTGCTGGATGCCAGTTTGTCAACAAACCCGAAGGAAAGACCAGCAATGCGCGAGTGGGTTGCGGCTTTGGGAGGCCCTGTAGGAAAGTCCCGAAGGTCGCGGCAACAAGCGAGCCCAAAAGCGGCTGTAAAATATATCAACAAGCAGGGTGATTTCGTGCAGTTGCCGAGTGGGATTTGGATTCGGGATCCTGGTTCACAGTGATGCTAGTTGGGGATAAGTTCCAGGGAAGGAGCAAGTATGCTTATCCGCTTGTCTGAAGTTAAAACTAGGCGCAGCGGCTTTGAAACACGGTTTACCTTCACCATTGAGGCTTCCCCTGGCACTGAAGTCCTATTTCGCTCAGTAAGCGGGCGATGGATAGCGGGCGCCACTACTGCCACCTCGCTTTCTCAAGGCGAATACTCAACACATGAAGGTCACCAGCAGGTTTCCTTTGAGACTCGAGATGATGAACTCCATATCTATTGCCTTGTGACCAAGCAGAATGAATTTCAACTTTACAATGCCGAGTGGGTTATCAAGCGTGGCCAAGAAATAGGGCGCTTATACGAATTAAACATTAACGATGTCGCTCAAATTTGTAACCAACTTGAAGCTGGTCACGATATTGCTGTTCCTTTCACGCCGAACGACCCAGCCGAAAGTAGTAGTCCAGACACCACTTCGAATTTTGGGAGTGATTCTTCCGAAAAGAATGCAGATTCCCAAAAGCTGGCAGCGGAGCGCAAACTTAAAGAATGGGCTGGCAGTAAGGGTTTAGCTAGGATTATCTGCGGGGTTACGGGGTTAACAATATTCTTTGCAGCCCTGATGGTGGGGGCTTTAGGACTCTACAACTATTTCTGGGGAGACCTAATGGGCTTTAATGTTTTGCATGAGTCTTCCGCTGAGCCCCCGTTAAAAGTCGGGCAATGTACATCGCAAAACTTCTTTGAGATTGAAAATACTGATCGAAAATCTTTTGTAAATTCTGTGGTTCCGTGTGATCAGCCTAAGGCGTTACATAGGATTGTCGAAGTTAGTAAGAAGGATTTAACAGAATGTCCGGCAAAGTATCCGCATTGTACGGGGAAAAGGTTTCCCAAATTAGGTGAGACGTATATAATGTATCGAAACATTATGGCTGGACAGTGTGTTTATTCACTTGTGCATTCAAAAAAAGACTGGACTTGGTTTTCTCCATTCTCTTGTGACGATGCCGTATTGCCGAAAGGAACCCTGGATGAGTGGGAATCAAAGATTGAATCCAAAAAAAATAAAAAATATGGGGTATTTGTTAAATATCAGCGTCACCGCATTGAGAGTATCGGAGAGTCCAAGGAGCAATGTCAGGCAAGAGCCACCGCGCGCCCTCAGGGGAAACCTGAAGACACCCAATACCATATAGGCGTCAGCGAATATAACAGTAGTCTTGAATCCATTTGTACTCGTACGATAAATGACAATTTGTATCGCAAGAACAAATGATCACAGTTAAACCATCACAGATGCTCCATCCGTGGGGGAAAGGTGCGGATTCCGGGGTTCAGTTTGTGAAAATTACTGGTTAGTTGGCGGGGGTGGAGTCTACGGTGGTTATTTTCTTCTAGGTGATCTCGAGATGTCTTTATTTTCTTGGATAAGAGATAAAATCAGGAACTTTTACTGTTCCCAGCGCATCATGATCGATGCGGTGCGTTATCTTGAGGTTCCTGTCCGCGAGAAACCAGCAGAAATTAGTCAGCATGATTGGGATTGTCTCGCAAAAATCAATGACAAGATCGCGTTGAATATAACCTACGACACGAGCAGAGCTAGCTCAGTAATTACGGGAGGCGTTCTCCCTCCAAAGGAAACTATTAAACGGCGTGCAGGTATATGTATGGATTTCGCCGCCTTGTTTGAAGCGATGACCCGACGTAAGGGCTATCGGGTGCGTTCGATGATGAGTGATGAGATGGATCATGCCTGGAACGAAGTAGAACTCAATGGAAGCTGGTGGATAGTCGATACCGCCTGGAATGTTCCCAGTTCTGAATTCGCAGGTAAACCCCAACGGACAGAACCTAACCTGCTGCATCGGTATTTTCTCACCACAGTTGGTGAGGAACTAAAGTGGAAACGAAAAAACCTGCTCTCTCAAACTCATGATTGTTCCGATGCTGCACCGGTTGACTATGAAAAAACCTTGGAAGCTAAAAAGATATTAGCCGCCTCAAATCGTCTGGTTGCGCAATATAATACTTTGTTGCAAAAGCAACGCGGCTTGGTGGATCGTTGTAACACAAACCGTGAGCGGCTCAACAACCTGATTAGCGAACAGTATAAGACTATGACCAGCGGTGAGCGGCAGTTGTTAGAAAAAAAGATTGACCGGGGAAGGCAAATTATTGCTAAGCAGGATGCTCGGATTCAAAAAGTTAACTCTACCCTGGCAACCAGCAACCAAAAAATAGAAAAAATGCAGGCTGAGGTGGAGCACTTGCAAAAGTCCTACCCCTTGGCTATTGACCTAGAAAAAAAGTGAAACCTCTAGAGAGAGCCATAACTGGCGGTAGTCGGGTTATATGTTAGAACTGGGATGCGACCGGATACTCCGGCGGTGCCATCGATAAAATAATGCGAGGAACCGTCAAAGTAGATGTCATGGAAATCTGGGTCACCAGCTAAAG
>ERZ1673752.2613-NODE-2613-length-19526-cov-10.677674_pt1 | contig 19526 bp, 19 predicted proteins | sample MGYA00580195_ERZ1673752 | MGnify/ENA primary metagenome ERZ1673752 (study PRJEB41218, sample SAMN15661744) | gut metagenome | host: Homo sapiens | place: Canada: London | collected 2015-08-20/2019-03-30 | study: EMG produced TPA metagenomics assembly of...
ACTCTGTTTACGCAGCCGAAGGCTGCGGCAGCATCGCCCAGGACGGAAGCCAGCAGCTTCCATCCTGACCGACGCTCTGATTCACTAAGTTCTACCGTGCACGTGTCCAACTTGCACTTGCAATTTGCGACCTCATTTATTTGTAACCAAGCGATTTGCGAGCAGCGGTCCAATCGTTATTGAGTTTTTCAAGTGCTTCGTCAAGATCAAAGTCGGGTGTAAACATTTTTGCGCCAAGTTTCTTGTAGTCAAATCTGGTTTCAGTAATAAGCGATTGGAACTTAGCGCCTCCGCCATCATATGTATAGATAGAAACATTGGGACTGTTAGTGTTTGCGCTTTCCAGAACAGGATCAAGTTGCTTTTCCACTGTACTCATCGTACTTGCGCTGGAGAGCTTGGCAATATAATCTGGATACCACGCATCACTGAAATAGAACTCGACGAAAGCCCTTGCGAGGTCATAATTTTCAGTAGAGGTGGTAATCCCCATCAAGAAGTCACCTCGGACAGGCAGATACAGGGGGTCACTCGCGTCTTCACGGAAGGGAAGATAGAAAGATTCGAGATTAGTAGTATCAACGCCCGCGCTATAAATTCCAGTCAAGCCAATCGGGCTGTCCATTGCCATTGCCGCATTTTTCTGAGTAAAGATAGAGAACGCCTGATCATATCCCATGCCGAGAGGATCCTTGCCAAAAACCCCGGTATGGAAGAAATCATTGATCTTTTCATATGCAACTTGAATATCAGAGCCCTTCTCAAAAGGTCGGTCTTTTTCTGCCATCTCGTTCCAATATTGACCGTTTCCAGAAATAGCAGAGGGCATATTTTCCACCAAGGGATAGATGGGCCACTCATCTTTAGCACCAAGTGCAATTGCCATGAAGTTGGGATTGGATTTGCTGAAATATTCCTGCAATCTAATAGAAACTTTGATAAATTCATCCCACGTCTGGGGAACCTCTACACCAGCTTCATCGAACATGTCTCTCCAGAAAAGGACATATTCCTCTTGACGCTTTTCTGGCAGACCTAACACTTTGCCATCAATTGCATAGCCCTCTGCAAGAATATTATTCTTCGTTGCATCCAGATCACTGAGGTCGTAAAGGTATTCTGCGAAATTAGCAAGCGTCACAGTCTCGTTAAACATAATATCAGGAAGTTCTTTTGCCGATGCTCGAATCTTCATCGCATTGAAATATTCTGTATCATCCTTATACTCTTCAATTTCAAGCGTAACATTGGGGTAAAGCTGTTGGAAGCGGGATTCAATATCCAGTTCATCATAGAGCTTCATAGCATCTGCATCCCAAGTTCCAAAGGATAGAGTGGCCTTAATGTCACGAGGACAGACTTCGTCGGTAGAAGCAGTTGCTCTGCTACTTTCTGCTGTTTTTGTGCACGCGTTCATAAAAATAAGCATGAGAATCGCAATAATTAACATCAACACCCGTTTCAATTGATAGACCTCCTTAATAAATTTGTTTTTATGGGAGCGGTTCCATTTTTGCGAAAAGTATCTTGCTTCTTCCCCTCCTTCCTCAAGCGTAGTTGCAACGGTTACCAATGCTCGAACTATGAAATATTATAGTTGTCTATACCGTTGATTTGCGAAGTAGACAAGTTACAAAATAACAGTCATGTCAAACATTCTATGGATCTTTTTTCAGAACCATTCAATATAATTTTATACGGAACAATAACGATTTTCCTTCCTGTAATTGTATCGCTTTCGATCCGTTCCAAGAGAATGTTAACTGCTTCACGCCCCATTGCCTTGCTATCGCGAGCGACGCAGCTAAACGGAATACCAAGATCATCCAACAGAGAAACATGATCAATGCCAATCAATGCAATATCCCATCCAACACAAATACCACACTCACGTGCAGCTTTGAAAAAACCTATTGTTGTTCTGTTATTGCAAGTCAAAATTGCTTCGGGGTATCTACCTGATTCAAACAGCTGAACACTAAGGTGATATGCAGTCATCACACTAAAATCACCACGAAAGATGTTTCGCCCGTCTACCTGTAATCCAGCATCAAGAAGTGCCCTCTTAAACCCCGCAAACCTATCTCGCCCAATTTTCAAAGAAAGGTCACCCGTAATAATCCCAATTTTTGAATACCCTTCTTTGATCAATACTTCTGTAGCTGCATAGGCGCTGTTGAAATTATCGTAGTATACGCCGTCCCATAAAGAATTATTGACGTGACGATCCAAAACAACAGTTGGTATATTTAAGCATTGAAGAGTATTGCGCAACGCATCGTTTCCTTCTCTAGCCGGTGTAATAATTATGCCCTGCACCCTTTGCTGGGATAATATTTTCAATGCTTTTGCTTCTCGGTCAGTATTATTATTGGTGTCGCAGCAAATCATTGAAAGGTTGTGCTTATCAATAACATCATTAATGCCAGACAGCACCTCGGAAAAGAACTCATTGTCGATTTCTGGTATGACTACGCCGATTGCAGAATTCTCATTCTTGGCAAGCCCTTGTGCTAAAGAAGAAGGCGCGTAGTTATTATTGCGAATGACTTGGAGCACGGTTTCCCTTGTTTTATCGCTTACATGTTCAGAATTGTTGAGAATGCGTGATACTGTAGTTTTAGATACCCCAGCTAGTTTTGCAATTTCTGAAATATTCATTAAAAGTCCTCACATTAATCCTGAATGGAACCGGTTCCTAATTCATAGAATACATTGAAACATGCATTTTTTCAAGACTTTTTTCTCAAAGAGTTTTTTTCGTTAAATAGTCTAAAAAGGGTAGGACCTTTTTGTACAAAAAGTGTGTTTTCAAAAGCTGCACATAGAAACATATTTACTCTATTGCAGCAAAGTCTCGGTCACGGGCTGTGAGAGCTGCCAAGCTCTGTCCACGCTGTTCCCCATCGCCGGGATGCGAGCTGCAAATACGGCGGAAAAGAAAACCATAGCGACTATACTAGCGACTACAAAAGGCAAAAAATCAGATTTCGAACCGGCATAGCGACTAATGTAGCGACTACGCAATCCGAAACGCAGAAATTTAGGATTTCATGGCTTGTGCAAAATGAAAAACAAAAAAATCTTTCTTGGCGGCATGAGAAGCCGACTGCGTTTTAGGCTTTTCTTGCCGCGCAAGAAAAGCGCAAGCATCGCGTTTTGGTACCAAAACGCGACTTGCAGGGTGAACCCTGACCCCAATGCCGCCTCCGGGCGGAAGATTAACGGCTGAACTACGGCAAAAGTCAGAAACGCACATCGGCGCAGCCATTTGCTCCGCGGCGTGGGGCGCGTCGTGCCGACGGGTGCGGTTTTGCAGGCTGACCGCGCATCCGTGTGCAGGTCTGCGCTACACAAACGCCGCGTCCGCCCACCGTGGCAGTGTGAGGAACAAAAATGCGCCTGACGGAAAATTGGACTTGCGATTCGGCTGTGCTTGTGGTAATCGTGTGTGCTAACAAAAACAGAAGGAGGTAGACACGATGCCGAAACGACGAGCCAACGGCGAAGGGAATATTCGCAAGCGAAAAGACGGACGCTGGGAAGGCAGATATACGGCGGGCTATGATGCAAATGGGAAGGTGATCACGAAAAATGTGCTTGGCAGAACACAGGCAGAGGTCAAGGACAAGCTGCGTACCGCCATCGAGGACAGCAAGAAGCTCGATCCGGTGAAGGCGGGGAGCTATACACTCGAACAGTGGCTGAGGCTGTGGTACTCCGTTTATGTCGAGCCGCAGGTGCGATACTCGACCAAAGAATTTTATCACAACGCCATCGACCATCACATCATTCCGAAGCTCGGCAATGTAAAATTGGAAAAGTTGACGATGCTGCAAATCCAGCAGTTTTACAACGAGTTGCTCAAAAGCGGCCGTGTACAAAAGAAGAACCAGCCGGAGCTGAAAGAGCACAGCTTAAGTCCTCGCATGGTGCAGTGTGTCCATGTGGTGCTGAATAAGGCGCTGGAACATGCAGTGGAAGAAAAATTGATCCTTGCGAACCTAGCAAAGAAATGCAAAATTCCGAAAAATACTCGCAAGGAAATGAACATCTTGCCCGAAGCGTTGATCGGCCCGTACCTGAGCGCGGCGAAAGAGCACGGGATTCTCGCGCCGATGTATCTGGAGCTGACAACGGGCCTGCGCCGTGGAGAACTGCTGGCCTTACGGTGGGAGGACTTGGACGTTCGGAACCGCACGTTGTCCATCAATAAAAGCGTTGCGCGGCAGGACGGAAAGCTGGTCATCAGCACACCGAAAACACCGAATTCCATCCGAACGGTGTTGCTCCCAGCTGATACAGTAAAACTTCTTGTGGAAGAACATGAAAAACACCCAGCAAATCCGTATTTATTCCCATCTCCGCGCACAGGCGAGACGTGGGACCCGGATGGCTTCCGCAGGCTGCATGATCGAATTATCAAAGAAATCGGCGCGGAGCATGTGCGTTTTCATGACATGCGGCACACATTTGCAACCTTATCGCTGAAAAGCGGCGTGGACGTGCGAACTTTGTCTGAAACGCTGGGACATTTCAGTGCGGGGTTCACGCTCAGCACCTACGTTCACTCGACGCCGGGCATGAAACAGAGCGCGGCAGATGCAATCGGAAACACCATCCGCAACGCGATCTGACCCCAAAACCAAAGCGGCGGCTGCAACTTGCAGCCGCCGTTCAAACGTTCAAAATATTCTTGAAAACAGAGAAACTCGTGCTGTTTTGTCAAATAAATCTCAATAAATCCACTGCGTTTTCGCGCCCGTTTGGGTCAAATCTGGGTCAGGTCGCATGACTAAAGAAATGCGGTCGTTTTTCGAGAAAAGAAAGTGGAACGATAAGCGGGATACTCCGCAAGCTTCGCTTGCTCCGTGCCGATTGCATTTTCTTATGTTTTCTGCATTGCATGCAGAAAAAGCGGCGCTTTTGCGCCGCAAAAATGCATTCGGTCGAACCACAGCGCTTCTCGCGCCACGTATGCCCAGCCAAAACAAAAAAGCCATTCCTTACGGAATGACTTTTTGTTTTGGTGGAGATAAGCGGGATCGAACCGCTGACCTCATGACTGCCAGTCATGCGCTCTCCCAGCTGAGCTATACCCCCATCGGCGGAGTTATTCTATCAGACTTTTTTGAAAAAAGCAAGTCTTTTTTCAAAAAATCTGAAAAAGCTTTTTACTGGGGATATTCCGTCGTTTCCAGAAGCTGAAGGATACGGGCGCCTGCGGAAAAAAGCGTATAGAGCGCGGCGTTTGCGTCGTCTGTGCAGACGAGCAGGTGCGCGGTCTCCGATGCGGCGGCGTCGGCGGCGCTGGGCTGCGAGGCGGAGCGGTAGAAGCAGCTGTAGCCCTCCGGCGCTTCGGCGCCTGCGGGCAGGAGCGCAAGAAGCGTTTTCTGGCACAGAAGACCGGCCAGCGCGTCGTTGGCGGCGTTCAGTGCTTCAGCCGGATCCGGCGCGTCCGCTTCGGCGGTCACGCCGATGGCGTGTCCGGCAGCGAGCAGCTCAAAAACCAGCGCCGGGTCGGACTGAATTTCTTCGGCCGTCAGGAAGAAGCTGCCCGGCAGGTCGTATTCCGCAAGCGCCGCGGCGGCATCGCGCATCGTGCTGCTGCCGGTAAAGGCCAGATAGACGGTCGCGGGCTGCTTTTCGGCGGCGGGCTCATCGTCTGCGGGCTGCTGGCCGCTGTTCGGGTGATCCTGCGGGCGGTCCTGCGGCTGGTTGGCGCTGTCGGTGTACTGCTGGACACGGTAGGCGATCAGATTTTCGGCCTTTTCAATGAACAGAGAATCGTCATAGACCTCGCTGCCGTTGGTGAAGCGGAGCACTGAATAGCCGCCTGCGGATTCCAGCATGGTGGTCTTCAGGCCGAAGTGCGAGGCGCAGAAGGTGAGCGGCAGGTACAGAATGCCGTTGCGGTACAGAACGTTGGCGGCAGAGACATTGCCGCTTTCATCGCTGACGGTGCCCGCGGCCAGATCGAAGAGCATCTGCTTGCTTCGGTCGAGCAGGACGTAGGTCTGCTTCGTCTGGTTATAGGAGGGCGTCACGCCGCAGGGCTGGCTGTCGAAGACCTGATACGGCACATAGAGCGTGCCGCCGGAATACGTGGGCAGGACGGTCAGCGTCAGGGGGACGGTGTCGTTGACGGCGACAAAGAACAGACTGACGTCCGCCGAGGCCGGCATGCACAGGCAGGCCAGCATGGCGAAGATCAGAACCAGACAGAGCGCTTTGCGCAGACGCATGACAGTCCCACCTTTCTGAAACACTCCTGAATTTCATACAGTATACCATAATCCGCGCCGATGGGCAAGTTTTTTGGTTGTCTTGCGGGGTGGCATATGGTATAGTAAGAAATAAATCAGACGGTGCGGGAGGGCGCGCGATGGAACGAATCGTGAAGGAGAATTATTATCTGGATATCGCCGAGACGGTGCTGGAACGCTCGACCTGCCTGCGCAGGCAGTACGGCGCGATCATCGTCCGCAACGACGAGATCGTCGCGACTGGCTATAACGGCGCGCCGCGCGGCCGGAAGAACTGTTCCGATCTCGGCTACTGCGTGCGCGAGCAGATGCGTGTGCCGCGCGGCGAGCGGTATGAGCTCTGCCGGAGTGTCCACGCGGAGGCGAACGCCATCATTTCGGCCTCCCGCAACGAGTGCATCGGCGGAGACATTTATCTCGTCGGCCATGACGCGAAGACCGGGGCGATCCTTTCCGACGCGACATCCTGCTCCATGTGCCGCCGCATGATCATCAACGCCGGGCTGCGGCGCGTGGTGATCCGCAACACGAAGACAGAGTTTACCGTCGTGCAGGTGCAGGACTGGATCGATCAGGACGATACGCTGGAAGTCTGAGCAGGGAGACGGTATGAAGTTAGGAACTCTGGAGCTGCCGGGGCAGCTGGTGCTGGCGCCGATGGCGGGTGTGACCGATCTCGCGTTCCGGACCGTCTGCGCGGAGCTTGGCGCGGCGGTGACGGTGACGGAGATGGTCTCCTCCCGCGCGCTCGTCTATCATGATAAAAAAAGCCAGAGCCTGCTGCACAAGACGCCCATCGGCGTGTGCGGCGCGCAGATCTTTGGAAACGAGCCGTCCGTGATGGCCGAGGGCGCGGCGCTGGCGCTGGAGCTGTCCGGCGCGGATTTTATCGATATCAACATGGGCTGTCCGATGCCGAAGATCGTCAATAACGGCGACGGCTGCGCGCTTATGAAGGACCCGGAATTGGCTGCGCGGATCGTAGAAGCGGTCAAAAAAGCCGTGCCTGTCCCTGTGACGGTCAAGATGCGAAAGGGCTGGGACAAGGGCTCCTGCAACGCGCCGGCGCTGGCCGCGATGCTGGAGCAGGCGGGCGCTGCGGCGATCGCCGTGCACGGCCGGACGCGGACGATGCTCTATTCGGGCGTGGCCGACTGGGACTGCATCCGCGAGGTACGCGAGGCGGTCAAAATTCCCGTCATTGCCAACGGCGATATCGTGACGGCGGAGGACGCCGTCCGGTGCCGGAAGCGCACGGGCGCGGAGCTTCTGATGCTCGGCCGGACGACGTTCGGCGACCCGTGGGTGTTCGCGCAGGCGGCGGCCGCGCTGCGCGGCGAGCCGGTGCCGGAGCTGCCGCCGCTTTCCGCGCGGATGGAGACGGCGCTGCGGCAGTTTGAGCTTGCCGTGCAGGACAAGGGCGAATATATCGCGTGCCTCGAGGCCAGAAAGCACTTTGCATGGTATCTGCGCGGCGTGGCGCACAGCAGTTATTATAAGGAGAAGATCTCGGCGATCCGCACCGCGGCGGAGGCCCGGGCGATCATAAGCGGGATACAGAGAGATTTGAGGTGAAAGCATGCAGGATGACGCGCTGATCCGCCGCGCGGCCCAAAAGGACGAACGGGCCTTTGAGCAGCTGATGCTGCTGCACCAGAAGGCGGTCTATAATATCTGTTACCGGATGGCAGGCAATGCGGAGGACGCGCTGGATCTGTCACAGGAGGTATTTCTGAAGCTGTGGCGGACGCTGGAGCAGTATCAGTTTGACGCGGCGTTTTCCACGTGGCTGTACCGCATGACGCAGAATGCGTGCATCGATTTTCTGCGCCGCCGCAAGCGGCAGCAGCATAGCTCCCTCACAGTCTCCGACGACGAGGACGAGGGGAAGGAGCTTTCCGTCCCGGATCCTGCGCCGCTGCCGGAGGAGCGAGTCATTTTCAATGAAAAGCAGGAGGCCATCCGCACGGCGATGAACGATTTGCCGCCGGATTTCCGTGAAGTCCTGGAGCTGCGCGTGGTGCGGAATCTTCCGTATGAGCAGATCGCGCAGATCATGGAGCTGCCGGTCGGGACGGTCAAGTCGCGGCTGGCGCGGGCAAGGCTGCAGTTGAAAAAAAGCCTGGAAGCCGGGAACTTTTTTGAAACCGGCGCGTCTAACCGGATGAAATAACAGGAGGTGGGCGAGCAATGAACTGTGAAAGAGCGCTGGAGCTGATCAGCGCGGAGCTGGACGGAGAACTGACGCAGCAGGAACGGGCGGAGCTGCAGGCCCATCTGGACGCCTGCCCGGACTGCCGCGAGACCTATGCACAGCTGCACGAGCTGGATGCGGCTTTGAAAGATAGCGAGCTGGAGCCGCCGGCGGCGCTGCATGACACCGTGATGCAGACGATCCGCCGGGAAAAGAAGCGCCGCCGGCCTGCCTGGCTGCCCGCCGCTGCGATCGCGGCGGCTGCTGCGCTGGTGCTGCTTGCGGGGCGCGCGGGGATCATCGCACTGCCGGGCTTCGGCGGGGACGAAGCGGCGTCCAACGACGTCGGCGCTGCCGCGCAGCGGATCTGGATGCAGACGGAAAAGGACAACGACCGGTCGGATGAGAAGGCCGCCGCGGCGGAGCTTGCCGCGGAGACGGGCGCGGACGTGCTGCTCGTCTGGGGCGAAGCGCCGCAGGCGCTCGCGCAGCTGCCGTATCAGACGCTGGACGGCGGCGCGCGGCTGTATGAGGCGACAGGCGACGTCTGCCGGATGCTTCTGGACGCGCTGGGCGCGGACAGTGCGCAGGCCTTCGCGCCGGACGGCGGCGAGGCGAGCTTTGACGCGCAGCAGACGGCGTATGTCCTGCTGCTGGACTGACAGAAAAATCCTGAATGCAGGAGTCTTCTTTTCGCAAAACTAATCCGAAGAGGTGAGTGTTTTGCGAAGGAGAAGGCTCCTGATTTTTTTCATGATCGTGTCTTTGTTTCTCTGGCCGGTGTGCGCGAAGGCGGATCTTATCCGCTGGGTGGACTTTGACGTCAGCTGTGAGGCGATGGAGCGGGCGGTCGCGCTTTCCTCGCAGGCGCGGGAGCGCGACGAGCCGGTGACGTGGCTGCAGCTTCTGGCGCTGGCGGGCGTCTATGGCGGCGGCCATGTGCGCCCCGCGCAGGTCACGCGCGCGGCGGAAGCCTTCCGGACGGCGCAGCCGGTCGCGCCGGAGCAGGAGAAGCTGTACGCGTATTATCTCGAAGCCTATACCGCCGCGCTCGGCGGGCTGGTCGGGACGTATGCGATCGAAAAAACGGCGGAGGACGGCAGCCGCTACTGGCAGCCGTGCGAGGGCGTGAAGGCGTTCAGCCCGATCGCCGCCGGATACTGGTACAGCCATTACGATGATTTTGGAGCCGGGCGCAGCTTCGGCTTTGCCCGGCGGCATCTGGGCAACGATCTGCTCGGCAGTCTCGGCACGCCGATCACGGCGGTCGAGGGCGGCACGGTGGAGGCGATGGGCTGGAACCGCTACGGCGGCTGGCGCGTGGGCATCCGCTCGCACGACCGGAAGCGATACTATTATTATGCCCACCTGCGCAAGGATGCGCCGTTTGCGCCGGGGCTGCAGGTGGGAGACACCGTGCAGGCCGGAGACCTTATTGGCTTCATGGGCCGCACGGGCTATTCCGACCGGGAAAACGTCAACAACATCGAGACCGTCCACCTGCATTTCGGCCTGCAGCTGATCTTTGACGAGAGTCAGAAGGAGTGCGATTCGGAGATCTGGATCGACGTCTATGAGATCGTCCGCTTCCTCAGCCGCCACCGAAGCTCGCTCGTGCAGGACGCGCAGACAGGGGAATGGAAGCGGTTATATCCCTATCGCGACCTCGACACTTGACAGCGGAACGAAAGTGTGAAAAAATAGGAGCAACTTCACGAAAGCAGGTGCTTCTATGGAACAGATGACGACCGGCCGGTGCCCCAAGTGCGGGCGAGAGCTGAATATCCCGGCAGAGCTGGAGGATTTCTCCTGCATGTACTGCGGCGCACGGCTGACGCAGGCGGATCTATGCCCGCAGGAGGAGCAGGCGCTTTCCGCCGACGAACAGGCGGAGAGCTTTGCACACGCGACGTCCCGGCTTGGCTGGTGCGTCACGAATTTCCACGGCTATCAGCAGAAGATCCTGCGCGACACGTTCTTCCAGGCGTTTGAGACGTATGAGACCGGCTGCGCGCCGGTCATTCAGGAGCTGTCCCGCGGTGTGCCGTCCTACAGACAGACGGAGCTTCTGACGCAGGCGGCGGAGACGTTCCTGAACGAGCTGGAGCGCGGCTGGAAGGGCAAGGGTGATATGGAGGATGAGAAGATCATTCTCGCCATCTTCTTTATCCCGATGCTGCGCAAGCAGAAGCTGCCGATCAGCGAGGAATTTGCGGCGCTCGTGCAGAAAAAGTGGGTGGAGCGGTACCCGAAATCGCCGTTCTATCTGGGCGATTACGATTCCATTTCCTCCGGCTTCCGCAAAAAGTTCCTCGGTCTGTGCTTCATCACGACCGCGGTCTGCCAAGAGCTCGGCAAGCCGGACGACTGCGAGGAGCTGACGGCCTTCCGCGCGTTCCGCGACGGATATCTGCGGCAGCAGCCGGACGGCGAAGCGCTGATCCGGGAATACTATAATATTGCTCCCGGCATCGTGACCTGCATCAACACCTGCTCCGACCGGCATGCCAGCTACGCGCGCATCCGCGAGCAGTATCTGGCCCCGTGCTACGAGGATCTGTTGGCCGGGCGCGAGGAAGCGTGCAAGGTGCGCTACGTGCAGATGGTGCGCGATCTGGAACGGGAATATCTCAGCTGAGAAAAAAGAGAAAAGCGGCCCATATCCGTCAAAAGACCGGTTTTGACGGATATGGGCCGCTTGCTTTTGTTAAGAAAGCATAAAAAAATATCCATAAAATAATAGAAAACACCAAAAATTAGGATACCACCTTGACGCGTCGAACATACGGCCGTATAATAAAAACTGGAAATATTCCTCGAAAATGATGCGATCCCGGAACGCTTCGGGATGGATGAAGGGCTCGAAGCGTGTCGATAAATTCTGACAGTTTATGGTAAAATATAAATTGAAAAAATTACCATATTGTGTTATATTATTGTTGTCGCAGCGATAAAAAAGTCAGTGCCTGACACACACTATATCATGAGGAGAGGTCAAAAAATGGAAAACCGTGTCAAAATTCTGATCGCAGACGGGAATGAGGACTTCTGCGGTCAACTCAAGCGAAGGCTGGAGCAGGTCTCCGGCTATGAGATCGTAGGGACGGCGGCCGACGGTCAGCGCGCGGTCGAGCTGATGCGCGCGGCAAGGCCGGATGTGCTGGTGCTGGATCTGATGCTGGCGAAGCTGGACGGCATCACGGTCCTGAAGCGCGCCAGAGAGATGGAGAAGCCGCCCGCGGCGCTGGTCCTGACCGGGTTTATGACGGAATATGTGGCCAACATGGCGGTCTCGCTCGGTGTGCAGTATTTTATGTCGAAGCCGTGCGAGCTTGACGCCGTGGCCGAGCGCATCCATGAGATGACGGCCATCGACAATCAGCTGCGCCAGTCCGCGCAGCGCCGGCAGGAGGTCAATATCGAGGCGATGGTGACCTCTATTATCCACGAGATCGGCGTGCCCGCCCACATCAAGGGCTATCAGTATCTGCGCGAGGCGATCATGATCGCCGTGCAGGATATGGACGTGATCAACGCCATTACCAAGGTTTTGTATCCGCAGGTCGCCAAGACGTTCGCGACGACGCCGTCGCGCGTCGAGCGCGCCATCCGCCATGCCATCGAGGTCGCGTGGGATCGCGGCGATCTGGAGACGCTGCAGAGATTTTTCGGCTATACTGTCTCCAACACCAAGGGCAAGCCGACCAATTCGGAGTTTATCGCCCTCATCGCGGACAAGCTGCAGCTGCAGCTGAAGAACGGACAGGTCATCTGACGCAGGTCGTATCTGTTCTGCCCGGCAGTGGAAACGTTTTGCTGCCGGGCAGATCTGCTTTCCTGAAAGTGTGCGCAAAAAAACTTTTGTTTCCGCGCAAATTTTTCTTGCGTCTGCGGGAAAGCTATGCTATAATCCCTGTAGACAGTTAAAGACATCTAACCGAAACGCGGACAGGCCCCGGCCTGAGCACGCAGCGGAACAGGGGGCAAGGTGCAGGTATCTGCACGTATAGTTAAGGCGGTTTTCACGGGATACCTATACCCTTAAGTTAGAGAACCTTAACTCCTGCTTAACTGTCAATTCAAGAAAAGTGAGGACGATCCTGTGAGTATTGTGATCCTTGGCGGCAACGAGTGCATGGAGCGCCGATATAAAGAGCTGTGCAGCAGCTATCGCTGCGATTCGAAGATCTTCACAAAGCCGGCCGGCGGCCTGCGCAACAAGCTGGGCAGCCCCGATCTGATGATCTTCTTTACCAATACGATGTCACACAAGATGGTGCAGGGCGCCATGAGCGAGCTGAAGGGGAGATCAACGATCATAGAACGATGTCACACAAGCTCCCTGTCCGCGCTGCGCGGCATTCTGGACAAGTACGCCGCCGCGGAGGGCTGAGGTATGTCGGAAGAAATCGTCGTCCGGCAGGCCGCGCCGACGCTGGCCGGGATCAAGACCGGAAGCCTCTTCCCCTATCCCTGCGCGGGCAAAAAGCGGCTGATGGATGAGATCCGCGCATTTAACCGCCGCTTCGCGTCCAAGGGGCTGTGCCTTCTGCCGCTGCGGTATTCGGACGGACAGGCGCTTTTGTATCTCTACCGGCCGTCCGCGCTCGCGCGCGACCTGCTGAATGAGCAGGCTGCCGCGCTTCTGACGCAGGCCGGATATCCGGGCGGCGGCTGCGGGCGGCAGGTCGTGACGCTCATCCGCCGGATGCGCGCGCGGGGCGAGTTCCCGCATGAGGTGGGGCTGTTTCTCAGCTACCCGCCGGAGGACGTCAAGGGCTTTATCGACAACCACGCCGCAAATTCCAAATGCGCCGGCGTCTGGAAGGTCTACGGCGATGAGCAGCGGGCCAGACAGACGTTTGAAAAATATAAAAAATGTACGCAGATCTACTGTGACCTCTGGCGCTCCGGCTCCGGGCTGGACCAGCTTGCGGTCGCAGGATAACAGAAAGGAAGCATAACAATGAAAAAGACAGCAGTGATTTATTGGAGCGGCACCGGCAACACGGAGACCATGGCAAACGCGATCGCAGACAGCATGCGCGCCGCAGGCGCGGACTGTGCAGTCCTGACGCCGGATACCGTCGACGCAGGCGGTCTGGACGCGCTGGAAGCCGTTGCACTCGGCTGCCCGGCCATGGGCGCGGAAGAACTGGAAGAGACCGAGTTCGCGCCGATGTTCGCCTCCATCAAGGAAAAGCTTGGCGGCAAGGCCGTGGCGCTGTTCGGCTCGTACGGCTGGGGCGACGGCGAATGGATGCGCACCTGGGAGCAGGAGTGCAGCGATGCCGGCATCAAGCTCGCCGCCGAGAGCGTCATCTGCTGCGAAGCGCCGGACGACGAAGCACTGGAAGCCTGCAAGAGCCTCGGCAAGAAGCTGGCTGAATAATAACACGATCCCGCGGATCTTCAGATCCGCTCCTCCATCCCAATCCATAAAAAACAGGCGTCCGCACGCGCGGACGTCTGTTTTTTATCAAACTGTGAACAAACTTTGCTTTCTTTGTAAACATTAGCACTCTCCTATTGACACTGCTAAAAGCGGTGCTATACTGAAGCTGTTCTTAAGGGAGAGCGAAAAAAGAAAGCCTCCCGGCGGAACGATGAAACGTAATTACAGCAAGGGTACGCAAGTCCCGCCGGATGGGAAACATCCGGTGTGCAGTACGAATGGAGGTATGACTTATGTTGCCCAGCATTTTTGGGGAAAATCTGTGTGATGAATTTTTTAACGATCCGTTTGAGATGAACATGCTTTTGCCGCGCGGCCGCGATCCGCTGTATGGCAAGCACAGCAAGAACCTCATGAAGACCGATGTGCGCGAGACGGAAAACTCGTATGAGCTGGATATCGATCTGCCCGGCTTCAAGAAGGAGGACGTCAATGTAGAGCTGAAAAACGGCTATCTGACCATCGCCGCGTCCAAGTCGCTGGACAAGGACGAGAAGGACCAGAAGGGCCGCTACATCCGCCAGGAGCGCTACGCCGGCGCAATGAGCCGCAGCTTCTATGTCGGCGAAGATGTACAGCCGTCCGAGATCTCGGCAAAGTTTGAAAACGGCATCCTGCAGCTGTCTGTCCCGAAGGCCGAGCAGAAGCGCCTGCCGAAGACCACCACGATCGCCATCGAGTAAACTCGATCAAATATCCTCAACCCCAATCCATCCAATCATCTGCAAAACGCCGTCCCGCAGCTGCGGGGCGGCGTTTTGCGTCTGTGTGCCGACTTGACAAGTGTACGCGCGGTTTTTTATAATAACAAAAAACTTATAGTTTCGACACGAAACAGGTACAGGAGGCAGCATGGGCTGGGATGTGATTCTTTTTGATCTGGATGGTACGCTGACGGACTCCGGTCCGGGCATCACGCATGCGGCGCAGTACGCGCTGGATGCGTTCGGCGTGCATGTGGAGGACGCGCGGACGCTGTCCTTTTTTGTCGGCCCGCCGCTGGTCGAGACGTTCGCGCGCTATTTCCCGCCCGAACAGATCCCGGCTGCGATCGAGCAGTTCCGGAAGTATTACCGGGAGCACGGATGGCTGGAAAATGAACCGTATCCCGGCGTCGGGGACTGCCTGCAGGCGCTTGCTGCGCAGGGCAAAAAGATGTTCGTCGCCACGTCCAAGCTCGAGGAGATGGCGCGGCGCGTGCTGACGCATTTTGGCCTCATGCAGTATTTTACCGACGTCTGCGGCGGTCTTGCGAACGATCCAGAATCCGGAAAGAAGATCAGCGTGGTGCGCCGCGCGCTCGCATCCGCGGGCTGCCCGGACGGCGCAGGTGCAGTGCTGGTCGGCGACCGGAGCTATGACGTTCTGGGCGGCCACGAGGCGGGCCTGCAGACCGTGGGCGTTCTCTACGGCTATGGCAGCCGGGAGGAGCTGACGTCGGCCGGTGCAGATCTGCTGGCCGAAACGCCGGAGGAACTGAAAGACATTCTTTTATAATAAATAGATAGAGGCGCGAAGCCGCGGGAAAGGCGGGGACGAAATGAAAAAGTGGACGCTTGGACTGCTTGTACTCGTTTTTCTGGCGCTCTGCGCCTGTTCGGCCAACTCCGGCGCGGAAACAGCTGCGGGGACATATCTTGGCGAGACTGTGAAGCTCGCGGACGCGGACTGGACGCCGGTCGATACCGTCTATGACGCAGACAGCTGCCGCCTGGAATTAAACAGCGGCGGCGAGGGTTCCCTCTGGCTGAGTGGCGAGCGCACTTCGATCCGCTGGTCGCAGAGCGGCGGTCATCTGACGCTGAAAAGCGGCCGCCAGCGCAGCGAGGCGGAGCTGCAGGACGGCGTCATCACCGTGCAGCTGTTTGATTCTGCAATCTGGATGCGCTTTGTGCGTGAGGATCTGTACCGGCCGCAGGAACTTGCCGCGGAGCCGGAAGCAGAGCCGGAACCGGAGGCCGACGAACCGGACACGAGTGATGACCCGTGGAGCTACTGGTACGGCGATTGGTACGGCTGGTACGCGGTGACGCAGACGAGCGACGATCTTGCCGACTGGCAGGACAGCAGCTGGGATGTCTGCGCGCACCTGACCGCCGGGCGCGGCGACACCGGCAGCCTCCGCCTCTGGGACACGGACAACGCGCCGGGTGAAGCGCTCGGGACGGTGAAGGTCGGATTTGTGGCGGGTATCACGGATGCCGGCTGCATGGAAAGTAAGAGCGGGACGTTCTTAGGGTATAAGCTCTCGCAGGGCGACTGGTCCTGCGACCCGGCGATCTCGGATGTGAGCGCGTTCCCGCACATGATCTGCATTTCCGGGACGGCGGGCGATGCGGCGGACGGAGAGGGCTGGTTCAGCTACCGGATCTATCTGCGTCCGTGGGGCACCGACTGGTCGGACGTCAGGGACGGCGACTGCAGCGAGACCTGGTATACGGATATGATGCCGCCCGGCTATGAGAGCTGGTATCTGCCGCTATTGCAGCTGGGCGCGGACATGCCGCCGTCCTTTCAGGCGGGCGAGCAGCTGCTGGCGGAGAATTTATCCTGAGCGGGCTATCCCGGCGGTTGCGGAAACAGAAAAAACTGTGATATAATAATCAAGGAATCAACCGGATGTCCGATCCGAATGAAAACAGGAGGAATGGATCCATGGAACTTGCCAATACACGCTATGCCCAGTGGTGCGCCCAGCAGGATCTGGAGCCCGAGCTGCGGCAGGAGCTCGCCGCGATGCAGGGCGACGGGGAGAAGATCACCGACGCGTTTTACCGCGATCTGGAGTTCGGCACAGCCGGACTGCGCGGCGTGCTCGGCGCGGGCACGAACCGGATGAATCTCTATGTCATCTGCCGCGCCACACAGGCAGTTGCGGCCTATCTGAACGAGACCGATCTGCCGAAGACGGTCGCCATCGGCCACGACAGCCGCATCAAGAGCGACGTCTTCGCGCGCGAAGCGGCGGCTGTATTCGCCGCGAACGGCATTACGGCCTATCTCTATCCCCGGCTGGAGCCGGTCCCGGCCCTGAGCTTTGCGGTGCGCCATCTGCACTGCGGGCTTGGCGTCTGCGTGACGGCCAGCCACAATCCCGCGGAATATAACGGCTATAAGGTCTACGGCCCCGACGGCTGCCAGATGACGCCCGAAGCGGCGAAGCGCGTGGTCGAGCTGCTGGACGGCATGGACTATTTTGCGGGCGCGAAGGTCGCCGATTTTGACGAAGCCCTCGCTGCGGGCACGATCCGGTATATCCCGGACGAGGTCCTGGACGCGTTTGTCGACGCGGTCTATGCCCAGCGTGTCGGTGACGGCGCGGGGATCGCGGATCTGAAGCTCGTCTATACGCCGCTCAACGGCGCGGGGCTGGAATGCGTCAAAAAGCTGACGGCAAAGCTCGGGATCCGGAACATGACCATCGTCAGGGAGCAGGAGCAGCCGGACGGCCATTTCCCGACCTGCCCGTATCCGAACCCCGAGATCCGGCAGGCAATGGAGCTTGGCCTGCAGTACTGCGACCGCGTGCATCCCGATATCCTCATCGGCACCGACCCCGACTGCGACCGCTGCGGCACCGCCGTACCGGACGGCAAGGGCGGCTACCGGCTCATCACCGGCAACGAGATGGGCGTGATCCTGCTCGATTTTATCTGCCGCAGCCGCATCGCGAACGACACCATGCCGGAAAACCCGGTCGCCGTCACGACGATCGTCTCGACCGACATGGTCACGGCAGTCGCGAAGAAATACGGCGTCGAGCTGCGCCGCGTGCTGACCGGCTTCAAGTATATCGGCGAGCAGATCGCCCTTCTCGAAGCGGCCGGGCATCCGGAGCGGTATATCTTCGGCTTTGAAGAGAGCTACGGCTATCTCTCCGGCCCGCACGTGCGGGACAAGGACGCGGTCAACGCGGTGCTTCTCATCTGCGAGGCCGCCGCGTGGTACGCGCGGCAGGGTATGACGCTCGGCGACGCGATCGACGCGCTCTACCGGGAATACGGCTTCTACAGCTGCACGCAGAAGAGCTTCACCTTTGCCGGTGAGACCGGCATGGAGAAGATGGCGGCCCTCATGCAGGGACTGCGCAGCGCCCCGCTGCACGAGATCGCCGGTCTGCCGGTCGAGGGCTATACCGACTATGCCGCGGAAGGGACAGGCCTGCCGAAGGCGAACGTGCTGGAATACCGCCTGCCGGGCGGCGATAAGGTCATCATCCGCCCGTCCGGGACGGAGCCGAAGATCAAGGCGTATCTGACCGCCGTGACCGCGAACGCGGAAACGGCTGCCGCGCAGCTGGAAAAGCTCGCGGGTGCCGCAGGCAAGCTGCTGGCATAAAGCAAAAAATATGAAACGAACGCCCGAAGGGCCGACCGGACCTTCGGGCGTTTCTGCGCGCTATAAACCGGCGCGCGTATCACAAGAGAGACAAAAGGAGCACTCCCATGAAAACTGTCAGAAGCTATCTTCCCGGCTGCGCGCTCGCGCTTGTGATCGCGGCTGCGGCCAAGCTGCTCGAGCGGCTGGAAAACGCCGCGGGTCTACAGCTGATCGGCGCGTCGGTCATCGCGCTTTTTATCGGTATGCTGGTCAACTGCTTTTATCCGCCTAACGCGGCGACGAAGCCCGGCATCCGCTTCACCTCCAAAAAGATCCTGAAATTCGCGATCATCCTGCTGGGCGCGAGCCTCAATATCCGCACGGTCCTGACGGTCGGCCGCTTCTCACTGACGGTCATGGTGTTCACGCTCGCAACGTGCTTCGGCCTCGGCGCGCTGATCGGAAAGGCGCTGGGCCTGAACTGGAAGACGAGCAGCCTCATTAACGCGGGTACGGGCATCTGCGGCGGATCGGCCATCGCGGCCATCGCCCCGGTCATCGACGCGACGGATCTGGATATCGCCTACGGCATGTCTGCGACATTCCTGTTCGATATGGTCATGATCCTCGTTTTCCCGCTGCTCGGCCGCTGGATGGGGCTGTCGGACGCGGCGTTCGGTCTCTGGGCCGGAACGGCGGTCAACGATACCTCCAGCGTCGTCGCCACCGGCTATGCCTTCAGTGAGGCCGCGGGCGACTTTGCGACCATGGTCAAGCTGACGCGGACGCTCGCCATTATTCCCGCGGTGCTCGTCTTCGCGGCCATCGGCGTGCATAAAAAGAAGCAGGAAGCCGCCGGGCAGGGCGCCGCCGTGCGCGTCAATATGAGGTCGGTCTTCCCGTGGTTCATTCTGGGCTTCCTCGCCATGTCCGCGCTCTGCAGTCTGGGCGTGATCCCGGTGGCGCTGGCCGCGGGCATGAAAAGCGTCAGTAAGTTCCTGATGGTCGCGGCGCTTGCGGCAATCGGTCTGAACACGAATTTCAAAGAGCTCTGCCGCTCCGGCGCAAAGCCGATGCTGCACGGGTTCATCATCTCGCTCCTCGTCGTCCTCGTAGCGATCGCCGTGGAATACGCCATCGGCGTCGCCCCGTCCGGCACGCTGGGATAATGAGAAAAACTTAAAAAACCTCTTGCAAAACCCACCCGGATATGCTATGATACATAAGCTAATTCAATAGCTATCCGGGTGTGGCGAAGTTTGGTATCGCGCTTGAATGGGGTTCAAGAGGC
>ERZ1673752.2617-NODE-2617-length-19504-cov-30.349941_pt1 | contig 19504 bp, 10 predicted proteins | sample MGYA00580195_ERZ1673752 | MGnify/ENA primary metagenome ERZ1673752 (study PRJEB41218, sample SAMN15661744) | gut metagenome | host: Homo sapiens | place: Canada: London | collected 2015-08-20/2019-03-30 | study: EMG produced TPA metagenomics assembly of...
GTGTCAGCCCTAATTTATTTTGTTTGAAAAAGTTTTACCGGACAGCAATAATTTGCAAGATAAAACATGGGCAAGACTTTCAGGGATGTCTCGACTACATCACCGGAAAGTACGACAAGGACAAAAAAGCTAAGGTCATCATGCACAGTGAGGGCATTCCGCTCTTGGACAACAAGACTGTTGCCCAAATCTTTGAGGCATACGCCACAAAGGGGAGCAACAATATCTGCGAACCTGTGGGACACTATGCCTACTCTTTCCACAAGAAAGACGGCAACAGAGCGACTGACGAGTTGATTCGTAAGATTGTCCGAGAACACTTGGTACTGATGGGCATCAAGAACACCGAGTTCATCATGACGCGTCACTATGACACCGACCATGACCACGCCCACTTGATGTGTTCCATGGTGGATAGAGACGGCCACGTTATCAGTACAGCCTATGAGAAGGAGCGTAATGCGCGTATCTGCAAGTATCTCACCAAGAAGTACGGACTCTACATCTCCGCAGGCAAGATGAACGTCAACAGAGACAAGCTCCGAGGCAGGGAGAAACAGAAATACCAGTTCTACGACAAGGTGATGCGCTGCAAGGCTCAGTCAGCCGACTGGCAACAGTTCGACAAGGCACTCCGAGCCGAAGGCTTGAAGTTGCGTTTCCACTACAACAACGTCAACGGCAAACTGATGGGCATCGTCTTCACCGATGGGAAATACACTTTTAGTGGGAAGCAACTTGACAACGAGTTGAAACTCTCTGCCCTCACAGAAAAGTTCGGAGACCTGAAACAGATAACTCATGACAATGTGCATGATTGGTATGAGGATTACAGACAGCAGCTCCACTATATCAATGACAGGCAGGGCTGCAAAGCCATCGACCACGCATACCCTGACTTCGACAAGTTGTTTCCTAATGGGAAACTACCATCTGGCGGTTATACGTCAACTGACGATCTGTTGTCCCATCTGTTGTTGGAATACCAGACCGATTTCCAAGCGGAGCATGAAAACTCCAAGGACAGTAAGACCTCCTTTGTCGGTCTTGAATTGTTGTACGACCTGTTGCTCATGCCATACGCCCAACCACTCTCTATCGGTGGTGGTGGCGGCGGAAACAACCGTGGCTGGCGTGACCTTGACGATGAAGACAAGGAGAAGTACCGTTTTCGATTCAATTACTCACATTCTAATAAACCCCAATTCAAACGTAAACGATAAGCTATGGCTACAAATAAACCAAAAACTCAGAAAGTGGCTGACAATGATGCTGCCACACTTGGCTATCTTCGTAAAAGTGACCTATCCCACAAGGCAGAGATACAGATGCTCATCGCCCTTGCAGAGGCGTACGGAATCAAGATGGCCTATAATGAAAAGGACGGCGAAGTGACGATTGAGCGATTGGAAGTTTTAGCTCGGCAGCCCGAAGGGGAAAGCCAACCCCTAAAGGAGCCCGACCAGACTCAACCGCGGTCATTCACCCAAATGCAGAGAACGTCAAATCAACCGCCTAACCAGTCATACATTGATTACGTCAGGTTGGCTAATGCCTTGAAGGAGCATGTTGAGAAAGCTCTGCAAAATGCAGTAGAAAGCTCACCCGTCCATATTCAGGCTATCTTCGACACTTCTGTGCATATGGAAAATAACCAGACTGCTATGACAATTGCTCATGAAGAATGGGCCAAGTGGATGCAGGCTTTTGGCAAAGAAACCATATCACGACTTTCCAATGCGCCATCTCCAACCATCACTCCACATGGTAAGGCAATAACCTTTGGAAAAGACACCGCGTACAAGGTGCCTGAGAATGAACTCGATGCTGCTCCAAACCATCCTTCTGAAGCAACCAAAAAGCAACCCACGAAACATCGCCGACTGCACCAACTCTGGAGTCATGTCTGGAGTGACATGGTGACTTCATGGTGGAAGTGCTTCGCCTATACCATTGCCCTGTGCAGTCTTGTACTTGCCGCAGCCTCATGGTACAGACAGACCCAGCTTGAAGCCGTAGTCAAGGAGTACTATATCATCAAGCCAGTCTTGAAGCATGACCGCCATTACGCCCCACTCATCCACACGATGGATTCCGTCATCCTCCGTGAAGGCATCGACGAGGTGTGTGAGAGGGTGTATGGCGAGAAACGCTGAACTACCTCATTCAAAAACCAGATTGGCAAATCACCAATCTGGTTTTTAATTCGTAAGCGTATCCGCTCGTAATTACTCACAAATTTCAAAATTTTACGAGCGACGTTTCTCTTTGTATTTTAACGGCTTACATAAATTGTTCATTCCGCATCGCTCGGAAAACCGCACATAATCGCTTGGAATTTTCATATTTTTGCGAGCGACCATTGAGATTTGATGCTCTTTGCTATATTCGTCAGTTGCAACTGACGAATTACAATAGCATCATTGTTTATGCCTTCACTTTGACCGCTATCAAATGGAAGTTGTTAGTGGGTTAATTCGCCAATTGCGATTGGCGAATTAGGTTTTTCAAAAGTGGACCACAATATTATTCGTTGTGATTGCCCCTTTATCGGCCACTTCATCCATTACAGTTTTAGTGTATTGGTCAATATCCGATGCTAAGTGTTGGCAATGATGGCTTGCTCTTGTTATTACTGTGGCAGTTTCAGCTGTCGGCCTTTATTTTCTTGCGTCATATTCTAATCATTCTTGATTTTTCATTTTTATCAATATATCCTTCTTGGTCATATCCACGGTGGTGCTTGTTAATCATATCTATGAGAGACTGTAAAGAGGGAATATCACACTGAAGTGTATGATATTTGTCATATTGTTCGTTGTAACGAGTTAATGATCCTTTAGCCAACCGTTGTTCAATATCTGATGGGATAAGATATGTGGAGCGTTCATCAAGATATTTATGGAATTCCGTTAAGAAGATGTGGACTCCTGCCAAATCAAAATCACCAAAGTGAACGTATTTGTTTGGAATCGTTAGAAGCCAATTACGCAAATCAGTTGATTGGGGATAGCGGGATGCAAAAAGTAGTTGTTTATCTCCTAACAAAGACTCAAACATCTTCCTTTGCTGACGAATCATAAGGAAGTTCTCCATATTCTCTATTCCCACCACTACAATATCCTCAGGAATGACAAAATGTTTCCAATTGTCGATAAACACAAAACTTCCTTCAGGGGGATTAACAACAAACGGTTCGCCATTAAGCGAACACTCAATAGACTGATAACTATTGATAGGGAATCCTGGACATGAGCGAATCATCATAAGCTTGGAATTCCCTGTTTCTGCAGCCATTGAAGCACGGGAATCCGCATCGGTAACATCAAGCATTCGATAATTCTCATCTTTGTCAATGAGGTATCTTTTCAGTGCCTCAATATCACGGGCACGATATGACTTCCGAGAGCCACGAGTCGTCACCAATAGCAACCCTTCTGCCATCAGTTCATCAAGCAACTTGCTGCTTAACTTTGAACTAGGGACCTGCTCGCCAGAAATCAATGCCTGTATGGATGCACTTATTACCATAATTATTTTGTCCTTTTCAAAAGTTTGTCCACTCTGGTCTTCACGCCATGTTTACTTAGCAGATAGGTGTATTTGTAATCGTATGGATTATAAGATGTGGGTGAACTGTTTATAAGATATATGTTACGCGAGTTTGCAAACTGCAGGATTCCCTTGATGTTGTTGGGATGCAATCGCCCAATTTCATCCATCATACAATGGATGATGAAGTCGCCACTCTTGCGTGCAGCCTTCTTCTTGAACACATTGATGAGCATGATGTTTACCATCGCCTTTACCAAGATGTCCGTACCGTCGGAGCCTACGTTGTTGATACGCTCCACCCAATTGGTGTCATTGTCGTTTTCCTTGACGCGGAACTGCAATCGGAAGGCATCGCCAAGTGAAACTGTTGGTCGGCTTTGCTCGTCCTGCAACTGATGGGAGAGACTCTTCAGATAATCTATGACTTTGCGATTCACCTCATCGCGGTTGTCGCTGGAGAAAAGGTTGAGTTCGCCAATCGACAGGGCATTTTCCACGGTATAGTCATGAATGGACATGAGCAACTGCATGAGTCGGTCTGATGACTCATTGGCTCGAAGTTCAATGCTCTTGATGACTCCTGCGAAGTTCTTTTCCACGAAATCCCTGTTGATATCCAGTATCACACTGTCCACATCCGACCTACGTTTCATCAGTGCACCAATCTCAGTAGAAATGCGCCCCAGGATATCCTTGTAATGCTCGCTGGTACGACGGCGGAACTCTTCTATCTTATTATTATCCATAAAGTCCTGTAGGTTGGCGGCTATCTCGAGATAGTCCTCGTCCGTCACAGGCATGGTGTTGAAGTGGAAGGCATTCTGAGGCTTGAAGTTGCGATTGAAGTTGATTACTATGTCTTTTAATCGGTCCAATGTTTCCCGCTTTAGGTTCACCGTTCCACGAAGTTGACTGATCAGTTGCTGACAATCCTGCTGGGACTCCATCGGCTTGTCATCAGAGAGGAAAGCGTCGGGCACCAAGTGCTCGTTCTCTACTACCTGATGATACAGATTCAATCCCTCGCGGCGATGAATCAAATCTTTGATGACTTGTTTCTGACTCTCCTCCAGTTCTTGTCGTTTCTTTTCGATGCGTGTGCGTTTGTCCTCATATCGCTGGCGCATCATGCCGAGTTGCTGATTAATGGCGTTGATGCTCTTTTTTATCTCAGGTTCCTTTGCAAACAGGTTCTGCTCTGCATCGCGGTATCTGATGACGGTGGGGCGCTCTTCGTCTATCTGCACCAGCAATTTCCTAAGCACCTCCAATGCTTTGCGGTATTGCTCCAATAGGTTTACATCAAGGCCTTTTCCGGACAGTTCTGCTTTCTGTTGTTCGTCAAGCTGAGCTTTCTGATTGGCAAACTCCTGATTGCGATGTGAGGCCTCTGCCTTCTGAGAATCCTTGAACACCCGCAATTCCTCGTCGAGCGTTTTTGAAGATTTATTAAAGGCATTATCCAAACTGTTGAGTTCCTTTTTATTCTGGGTCTCTTTCTTTTCACGGACTTCCTTCTCTGCCTGTACTTTCAACAAGGCATCGTTAAAAGCACGTTCGCGAACCTCTTTTTCCTTTGCAACCATTTCCTGCTCTTCCATCTCCAACTGATGCTGTTGGTTCTGCAGGTTCTGTCGTTTTGTGGGAATCTGCTCCTCCTCCACTTTTAGACGAGAGTATTCCAGACGAAGCGGTTTAAGCAGGTCACCATATTTCTTACCCAGTTTTGATATATCTTCCTGCAAAGTGATGGGCAATTGAGCGAGTTGTCTGTTCAACTGCTGCACTTTCTCTTCCAGTGTTTCTTTCTCGGCACGATAATCATCTGGCGTACGATGTACGGCGTCAACATTGTCCAAGTTGAGCTTGATGCCAAACAGACTGTCGGATGCTACTCCGAGTTGAGGCTCTAGCCCCCCTGCATACAGAATCCGTTCTTCGTCCACCACCTTGCCGATTGTCTCTTCCCATCCATCGGCATTCTCGGTAAGCCACTGATACAACGAGCCATCCAGATGGGACAGCAGTTCATCAATCTTGGCTATCTGTTCTTTGTGTTGAACACGGCTGGCTTCGAGCCGTTCCTGCTCACGCTGAGAGGCTTGTTTCAGGTCAGCCTCTTTCATCTCATACTCAACTGTCAGCTGGAAAATCTGGCTCTTGACAGCGGTCTGTTGAGCGGTGTTCCCCTTTTCAGTCACCTCCAACTGCCGTAGCTGCTCCAGTACCTGCTTCGTTCTTTCAGCCTTAGGATGCCACTGTCGCAGTTCTTTCACAGCATTGTCTGCCCTATTTTGCTCTGCCAGCAGCATCTGAAAGCGGTCATCCGACTCATGACGCCAATTGTTGAACGCATTCATCATGGCATTTCTGCTCTTGGTGCGTTCATCCTCCAAACGTTTCCGCTCTTTCTGCAGGGCATCCTGCTTTTGATAGTATGCCTCCTTTTGAGCATTTTCAAATGCCATACGTGCATTCTCAAGTTTGCCCCTGGCAATATTGTACTTTTCTTCTATCGATGCATGTGTTTTCAACAGGTCATCCAGCAACATATGCTTGTCAGCAGCTTCGCTCTTGATGGTATCCTCACGGGCGGCCAGAGCCAGTTTCTCCTCGATATGCAAGGTCTCGAAATCTTTCCGTGCTTGCGCTATCTCCTTCAGTTTTTCTTTCTTGCCGCCCAACGTTTGATTGAGCTTGTCTTTTTCTCCGTCATAGTCAGCCGTCAGTTCTTTCTCACGATTCCGCTCCTTTTCGATATTCATTTTCAATTCTGTAGCTTCAGCCTCCAAAAGCGGAATCTTCTGTTCACTCTCTGCTACAGCATGGTTCAGCATACGCCACACGTCTAATAATTGCTGGTCGAGTGCCACAATTCGTCTACCTTGTTCAGCAATCTTCAATGCCTGCTGACGTACAGGGTAGTTACCATCACGTGTCTGCCTGAACCAACAGTCTATTTCGTCATATTCTCGTTCAAAGTCGGTCACCAGTCGTCTGTAGGTCTGCAGGTCGATGGGTAAGTCTTCGTCTGCCATTGATTGTATGATGGTGTTCTTCACGAAGTCAGCATCCAGTTTGGTATTCAGGAAGACGTTCTGAATGCTTCGTGGAATGTTCTGATAGTGGGCACTCTGCACAAGGGCATAGCGAGCGTATTTGTTGTCGTGGGTATTGCCAAAGATAATGTCCTTAAACATCACGCCGGAGTCTATCCTTGCAGATACTGACACGTTTTTATCGATACGCTCACGTATCTTCACCCAGTCACTCAGCACCTGCTTATCTTCGCCAATAATCCACTCGCGCTGATAAGGAGCATCGATAAACCGCCAAGATGCTCGTCCCTGATACCGGCTAACTAGTATGGTATAGGCCTCATTGTCGCGCATCACCTCATAAAGGATGTACGAGTTTGACTGACGGAAATAGAACTCGTCAAACGACTTCTGAGCCTGCTGTATTCCTAGGCGATGTTTGTCTGCATTGTAGAAGAATAGCAGCGCTCTCAAAACCGTACTTTTACCAACACCCTGAGTACCTGTGAAATGTACATTGCCATCCACGGAAATCTCTGCATAGGGTATGTTGGCGCTATTGACAAATATGATCTTATTCAGGTATTTCATCTTCGTTGGCAATTTGAATCATGTTCACCAGTTCCTCGGCATAATGGAAAGCGGAGGTAATCTTGAAGCTCTCGTCTTGTTCGCTGATGCATTCGGCAAATCCCATACCTTGCATTTCCTGAAGCAGTTTGTTCACAATCTCTAAATAGGAACCTGCACCATATTTTTTATAGAGGTGTCCGGCTTTCTCCTTCAGTTCAATATCGAGGCTGATCTGCTCTATCAGATGGCTTTTACGAAACTGATAGCCAGCCGTAAACGATTGGTTGTAGGTCTTCAGGAAGTCCAGATAGTCAAGCCATTTGGAAAAACTCTCCAACTTCTGTTCTATGGACTGCTTTCCCTCACCAATACGTGAGAAAAAGAAATAACCGTTGCCTGCCTCCAATTGCAGTCCTATCTCCTTAAAGAAATCAGCATAGTCATCGAAGTTCTCCTCAATATCCTCATACAGATGACGGATTGAGGTATCAGAACTGTCCACCGAAAGGAATTCTCCATGGTTCAGTCGCTCGTATATTCGTTGAGTATTATTTCGCATAGATAATAGGGTATTCAATGTCTTGATAAGTGGCATATTTCCCTGTCATCTTACATTCGTCAGGATGTAGGATGACCAGTTGGCAAAAGAGGGCTGCGTGGTCTTCTATATCACGTTTAGCCTTATAATCGTATCTCAGAATAAAGTCAAACAGGTTGTAGCTAGATGCAGAAAAAGCATTCCATACTTCATTAGGATCGACATTCTTCAACCGCTGAACGTGTTCCTGCAAGTCTTCGTCTGTTAGCGGTTTGGCCTCTGTCCTTGCGAATTTTTTCAAGCCATTGCGCTCGGCTATCCGTCTCAGGATGCTCACTATCTGGTCGTTCTCCCTCACCTTTTCCAAAGATAGCCTTATTTTGCTGTATTGTCTGGCTTCCATCCATAGTGGATTGCAATCTTCCAACACCTGAACCAGATTGGTATCAGTCTTGATGAGTAACTGGTCTTGTAAATATTTTAGTTTGCGTATCTTCTTATAAAGCAGGTTCTGCTGCTCAATCTGGTTGATATAGACGATAATCTGTCTATCTATTTCCATCAGCGCATGGTACGCCTCCACAAAGTCATGCTTTACATCACTGCATGTCTTGGCCATGTGCGGGTCGTTGGCCATCAGGAAGAATGCGTGCTCAGTATCCATTAGTTTCTCGCATTCGCGTATCATCGAGCGGATGCTATGGCTTTTCTCATCTAGGTTTTGCAGCTTCTTTTTCTTGATAATATAGTTGGGCTCTTGCTTATACGCATTATCCATATTACGCTTCAAGTCAACCACATTCTTCAGCGTTCTGAACCCCGTCTTTTTTAGCAGTTGCCGCACGCTATCCTGATAGCCAGCCTTACGGTTGATATTCGTCTCTTGCAGAAAATAGCCGATGTGTTCTTTCAACGTGTTGATGCACTCCTGAACACTTAGCACACTGATTTCCTCGTTCACATTCAGTACTTCCTCAAAGAAATTGAGGTAGTCGCTTTCTATCTCTACTGTATTGCCCGTTTCCACCAATACACCATAATCCAGTAGTTTCCTCAGTCGTGCTTCATTTCCTCCCACCAGTTCCAAAGCCAACCCTTGAGGAAACTTCATTAGTTTCCGCTTCTCAAACATCTCGCTCAGCAATCCTTGTTCACGCGAGAGTGTCTTTGTCAGCTCTTCTATGGTTCTAAAATGTGAAAGAATCTCCATAAACACTTTTTACTCTAATATTTCTGTTTACCTGGTATCACCCCGCGCACCCCACCTTTAGGGTTGGGGACATCACCCTTATACCTAGGAATAACATGCATGTGGCAGTGAAAGACCGACTGGCCAGCGGCTACGCCTATGTTAATACCGACATTATATCCATCGGGATGGAAACGCGCGTCAACTTTCTGCTTCACATATTGCAACACTACGTTCATTGCCTCGCGCTCGTGGTTGGTAAGATCAAAGTAGGAAGCGACGTGCCTTTTGGGGATGATGAGAGCATGACCGGGCGAGACAGGATATCCATCGTAGAATGCAACACAAGTTGCCGTTTCGCAGATGATTTCCACTCGGCGGGACAGGCGGCAGAAAGGACACTTCTCGCCTTCCACACGCGGCAGCTTGTTGAAATGGTTGTATTGGTAGAGTTCGTAGCTTTTGTTGGCGACGAGGCTCTTGTACGGCAATTTCACGTTACATTGGTACGTGTATTGCTTGTGGATGGCATGAAGCCGGAAACCCTCTTCCGTCAGGTCGCGACGCACGGAAAAGTAGGCCGCCCCCTTGGGGGAAAGCAGGTTGGCGACATTCATCAGCACCTCGGCTTGGGCGTAGGGTTCCAAGACATTCAGCACATAGTTGCAGAAGATAGTGTCGAACTTCCCCTCCGGAAAGTCCGGGCGGTAGTAATAATCGTAGCCGATAATGTCAAAGCCCTGCTTCCTGAGTTCGTCGGTATCGAAACCGAAACCGCATCCGAAGTCGAGAATCTTGCCCCTGAGCAGATTGTGCTGCATGAGGTATCGCGTGGGCACAGAGAAATCCGTGCGCTTGATGGCCGTGAGGTAGGGATGGTTTATCTTCTCTGGTTCCATAGTTATTGGGGGCTTAGGGTTCGGAATCCCATGTTGACAGCCATTTGGCTAAGAGGGGAGAAAATCTTGCGGCAGACGTTCAGAAACTGCGCGTCGGACATTTGCATCAAGTCCTGCGGGGAACAGCCCAAGGCATAGTACTCGTCCAAGGTATTGTCCCTTTTCCCGCTTTGAGGGATATACAAGCGCAAAGCTCTGTGCTGAACCTTCGCCATCTTGGGGAGATAGTAGTCGAGGTCGGGGATACGGTTGCTCTTAGAAGAATTGAATGAGCCGTCGGCAGGAATCAGGTTCCAGATCTGATTGTGTGACACGAAGCTCCACGGAATGAAATGGTCGAGGTCATATTCATTCCTTCCAAGCGGCGTGTCCTTGTATATGCATCGGATGGGACCACCTATCTCGATGACCTTGTTCCAGAATTTCTTCTGTCTGGTCAGCGGTTCCCGTTCTTCTGGACGAAGCAACTTGCTGGATATGTTCGGCACGTTGGGATTCCTCGACTGCAAGAACAACGTAAGATTCCACAAAGCAAAATCGCGAAGCACCTCATAATTGGTTGTTAGGTAGTTGCTCCAGCGAGGATTGATTGTAACCGTAAGCCCTTCACCATTACCCGTCAGGGAATACAGACAATTATTCTCAAACGACAAGCTGCGACGTTGCATCTCGGAATCGTCGGTTGTGTCAATCCAAGGCTTCTGAAAGCGGAAAGGGACATTATTCAACAGAATCTTGACTCTCTTCTTCACCTCCCTGTCCTCCGAGATGGCATTAGAGATGGTTTCACTCTTGTCTTCGAGCCTATCATCTACCGTAATGCCCGTTAACAGAGCCACATCGGGAATAATCTTCGACATGGAATCGCCCTTGCCAAACGACAATCGGAAATACTGGGTTGGGTACCAAGCGTAGGCAACCATCCGAGCCGCTACATCGAGAGCCCGCATTTCATCCTTCTGCTCCTTGACGTACATGTCCAGCAACGCTAAGAGCCAATAGAATTTGTACGTTGCCGTTGTCGTGTCAAACACGCGATTCATGGCGTTGGTTGACAATATGTCCGACTGAGGAATCTGCATATCTTTTACAAATTAAAATGTATTATAATTCGAACGTCAGAATTCAGGATGTTTACTTTCCACCCCTGTTTCAGCCTGGGAATCAACTTTCTCTTCATTATTATCAAGCTCTTCATACCTGACAAGGTCTTTAAATTCCACGTCAAGAAGTCTCGTTATCTTCATCAGCGATTCCAACGGCGGTTGTGACGAGTTGGTACACCACTTAGAAACAGTCGTTGGCGCACATCCCAACTGTTTGGACAGCCAGAGATTGGACTTCTTTTTCTCTGCCAGTATCACCTTCAGGCGATTGAGGTCTTTGTTACTTGCCATTGCAATATGTTTATTATTCGCCCACAAAATTACTCAATTTATCTCAGACCAAAGGTCTGATAGCCCTTAAAAGTTACTAAATTTAGTGTTTTTAGTGAATTTTATTCACTTTATGGAGCGATTTGTATCGTTTTTTCTAGTCAAAAGCAGGATTTGTTCAATTCCCTAACAGAGAGTGTTTTGAAAGTTTACGGTGCTCACGCTCCATAAACACCATCGCCTCATTATACCTCTTAACCATCTTTATTCCTGAGTCATACCCGCTCCTTTATTGTCTCAACAATCGACCTGAACTGTGTCGCGCACAACGAATCCAGATTCTCCGCATTCGTCCAGTCTATATACTCTTTGATAGCATCTATCTTGTCATAGATGGTCTCTATCACCTTCAGTTTGTCAGCTTGGGGCTTGGTTTTGTTAGTGTCAATCTCATTCAGCCGCCTCACCATTTCTTCCTGCTCATCTTTCTTTCCTTTCCAGTACCCTACCAAATCAGCGTAGAACAACGAACTACGAATAGTATCGTCCATCACAACGGGCAATATCCGTTCCTTATAATGCTCATCTTCCAGAATGCCAGTCAATTCATACATGCAATTCTGGGAATACAAGTATGCCCTACTTAAAACGACTATCACCTGCTTCCCTGCTCTGATGGCATTCATGAAGTCCTTGATATTCTCGTTATAAGGGCAGTCTTTCTTGTCTCGCTTGTAAGGAATGTTATGCGTATCTAGAACATAGCACAGGTAATCTACCGTATGCTGAGAACTTCTCTCCCAATTGTAAGAAATATAAAGTATATCCTCAACGGCATCATTACCATCAGCCGCATCTCGTTTTTCTTCACCCCCGCGATAAATGTCACTTACATCTGTCCCTAATAGCTCCATAACAGACTGTATATCACAGACTCCCGGATAGGACTCATAAAACTTGTCTTCAAAAGCGATGATATAGCGGTTCAAATACTTGAATTCTTCACCTCTCTTTGTAAGGTCTTTCAGATATTGCTTGACTCCCTTCAGTGCTTCCTCGCTCAATAAAGCTATTCGCTCCAGGGATGTCATAATGCTATTTGATGTATGAATACCGTCAATCTTATGTTCTTGACAGTACTTTACAAAATAGCACAACGACGGTATGGCGTTCGGTGTCGCATAGTTAAAGATGAAATCCTCACCATGATCCATCATATCCGGATGCCGTACCAGATAGTCAAGTCCGTCCAGACTTCCCATACTTATCAACAACCTTACCGCCCTGCTCAAGTCATAGCCAGTATAGTTTTTAAACTCCGGCTCCAGTTCTTGTCTTACCCAGCCATCATCTCCTATGTTTCTGTGGATGGATGTATAGCAAAACAACTTATCCGAAATACTCATACTGCGACTTGCTGCTTTTATCTCATCAATCATCAGTCTTCCCTTGATAAGCGCCTCAAGAATATTGGCAGAGAGATTTTGTGAAGATAATGCAAATCGAAGTGCTTCTTTGTAGCCTTCGGTTATATGATTTTCTACAATATAATTAGCAAAATTATAAAGTCTATTGCTTCTTAAATTGCATGGCAAGTTCTTTAGTTTTTTGACAACCTCTGGTGCCAAAGTATTGACAGGAACTCTCTCAGAAATGTATTTGAACAGCGAATATTCAGTATTGAAATAATTGTCTTTGTCTTTCTTCGATATACTAAAGTCTGAATAATCCAAAAGCCCCATAAGTGTTTCTTGGGACACCTCAAAATATTCATGTAAAAGCAGTGAGATGGCCACTTTCGAGAAATAATAGGGCTGTTCCCCTCTGCTTACTTTTTCTACTGTCCTTTTTGCCGTATCCAAACAGCGTTTTATTATTTCATCGGTAACAGCCAAGTCGTCATTGGGTCTTGAAATCAACTCCTCTATCTCTTTCATAAAGAAGGCTTCATACACTTCTTTGTTCTTGATGCCTTTTATGATTCCCTCCAAATCATATTGGTTATTATCATTAGTATAATGCATGATAAACCTGTAGGCATATTGGTTATAACCATCCTCTTGCTGTCTCAAATAATTCCAATGCTCCTTGCGTGTTTCAAATTTGCCAAGCTCTCCCACCATTTCCAACACTTCCTGCTTGAAGACAGAATAATCTGTAAAATCTTTAAAGCAAGCACGCTGCCGCTCCTTCCTTTTATTAAAACGGGGATTTACTGGGAACAACTCTTTATAAAGGGCATTTGCATATTCTGCAACTTCTTCACAAGGCGTTTCTCCATACCACGAGGCCTGCGCCTTATGGCATTCATTCGTCTTATCAAAATGACCGAAATCTTCTTTCACATCATCAACCGTCATCCACAAGGCTGCCATAAAGAAGGTTTTGCGTATATTGTCATGCTCAGTCTCTTTCGGATCTTGTTGCTCAAATATCAACTGACATTTCTTATAAAATTGTTCTCGGCCACTATCCCTTAATCCTGCGTCACAATATGCCTTTCTTATAAGGGATAAAAGTCCTTTGGCATGTTCATCTCTGTCAAAATGGTAGTGGTACTCTTTAAACAGCCTAACATAGAATTCTTCTAATAAGGGAATACAATCTTCTTGTCCTTTCTTAATAAAGGTCGCCAATAATGATAGCACATTACTCATCATCTGATTATACTCTTCCCACTCGTCACGATAAAAACTATGGGGGTTGTAGAATTGATGTGTTATTATCTTCTTTACACTATCTTCAGTTTTTACTTTACTTAAAGCATTATAAACAACCGTTCTCGATACAATATGAGTAGTTATCCCTTCCTGCTGGTTGTGAACATATTTTTCTTTATCCAATATATAATCCACATATTCGTCGACGTTGTCTGACAAGTCTATCAGTCTCACCATCGAGCGAATAGCCTCATAATGATCAGAATCGTTGACTATAGCGAGAAAACGCTCCAGATATTCCTTTTGTGCAAAGAACTCATTGTCCATATACAAGAAAGAGAGGTTGTGCTTTTTCTCATACGTAAGGGCATCTCTCGTCTTATTTTCCAGCATTACAAACAGAGTCTCGGTTAGTTCCTTGCTTTCGTATTGCAACCATGTCCAGTTCAGGAAATAGCAGAGACACGTAAGGTCTGCAAAATAGGCCGTTTCTATGGGTGCATCCTGCAGCTCATCAATGATAAAACCTATCGATTCTTTACTTTTAGCGAATTCTATCAAATTCTTGTAATCCTGAGTAAGAATACTGGCCATTCGGATACCCAAAGATTTGTATTCGAGCATCAACCCCTTAAACACTTCGCATCTGACCGCTGGACTCAACATATCACGGTCTATGTAGATTATAAGCTCCAAACTGGCTGTGCGTAGCCATTTAATAATATCTTGTACATCATTCTCCTCTCCTTTACCATACATAGAGACCCACAGCATAATGATATTATACCACTCAGCCTTTATTCTGCCCGTGGGTTGTGCAGCGAGCTGCTTGGCTCGCTCTATTCCTTCTCTTTTAAGGTAATTCGCAACAAGCCATTCACGGAAAGCATTATGTTTGAAGGAGTATCTACCATTTTCGCAGCGTATCAAGTCATATCTCAGACACTCTATAACGTTGTCTTGATTATCACCTAAGCACTTCAGCAGTTCTTCATTGCTTAATGTTTGAACATTCAGAAGTGACAGGCCTAAAGCAACCTTTTCAAGCAACTTTACAGAATCATCAAAGTTATGCCTTACAGCAAGTTTAACCCTTTTGTATTCTTTCTCCTCTCTATGACTTTTTTCTATAAAAAGACGATATATCTCAGCCTTGTTCTTAGGCAGCTGCTTATTATTTTCTTTGTAGGCTGCTATCAATACATTCAGGAAGAACGGGTTTCTGACAAAATCTGTCAACTCATTCTCATTGATCAAGGCGACCAGGCCGTTACCTTCCCCTAGTTCACGGTTGATATGATCGTTGGCATCTCCATAGCTCAACTCTTCCAAGAACAAATCGGTAAACTGTTCCAGTTCCTTCTCCCTCCTGTAATTGCTACGACAGGAGAGCACCATCTTAGTCTCAGGATGATCGTAAGCATAACCATTGATTTCTTCAATAAGGTCATCATATTTCTGCCCGTTCACCTCATCCAGAGCATCAATAACCACGACTATTTCTTTACCTCCTTCGAACCGAGCAGATGGTAGTTCTGCCCGTTTCAGTTTGGTGTTGTTTCGCACCTCCAACATAATGGGCTGGTAAAGTCCGCTGTCCTGCAATTCCCAGCAGAGTTGTTTCAATTCAGTAGTCTTTCCTGTCTGAGCACTGCTGTATATAATGTATTTATTGGTCGGTGCTTCTACAAGGCCGGTAACGAATTCTGCCAGACAATGCCTTTCTCTCAATTTTAGGGCATAATAGATAAAACTGTCTTGTGTATTCTCCAACGAACAATATCTCCTAATATATCCTTCTACAGCCTTGTGTACTTGCAGCCCCGGCCACTGACTATTTCCATTTGCAACAATATTTGATTTAATCAGTGCGCTCAGATGGTCAACTTTCTCTCCCACCTCCTTGATGGCCAGTTCTTGTATGAAGTGTGCGCATTCCTCTTCCTTGCGTAGCTCTTCCGCCAACAGGTTTACAAGACTCCTAATAGCAGCAGCATCCTCTTCGTTATTCTTTTCCGCCACTCTGGTCAATTCTTGTAGGTTTGAATACCTTTGTTTCGCTATCTTTTGCCTCAAAGCATCTTTTGCGCACCATTTCTCCAAGGCCAACTGGTAGCATTTGTCTATCTTTTCCTGTAAAGACAAATCATCCCCACCCGAAAGCATTTGCTTCAAGGTAGGGATGCTACCTGTTATATATGAAATAACAAAACTAACAAATATATCTAAACCAGTCATTATACTCTATAATTCAACGGGCAAGTAAAACTGCCCACAGTTTCTAATAGGTTCAACATTCACTTTTCTATCCGACGGCAGCACTGCGTGAATAGCTTGTATAACTGCATCAGGATTGATATCCTGCACATACACTTTCTCCAAATTTGGCATTCCGCTAAAGATAGCTCTATCTGTCACCCTGTTAAAGAAGGGGAAAGAGTAACCAATTACGACTACTATTTCCGTATCATTTGTAGTTTGAGTCAGGGTTGTCTTGATTTTCTCATTGTTTGGCGATTCTTCCCAAGCAAACGACAGATGCGTTTTGAAATACAAGCCTATGCCTGACGTATCAACTTGTGAATCGTGATAGAATTCTATTACCTGTAGAGCAGCCGGCATATTCTCCTCATCTTCCTTAATATATTGGATGGTAGACTTATCCTCGAACGTTGCTGAACCGTTAATCTTAACAATCCTTCCACTGTTCGTTAGTTTCGGCCATTCTCCTTGGATGTTCTTCTCAAATAGTGGCAATTTGCCGTCATGATTATAAGCCTTGTATGCATTCTCTATCTGAGAGTCATAGTTCCAGGATACAATACTGATACCTTTGGGTAGCATCAGGCTCCCCTCTTCCAGCACATTTGCCAGAAAAGTATCGTATCTGCCATCAGGTTTATAAACCAGTTGCGCCCATACGAAGAATGCGCACAAAACGGCTTTTAGTTTATTGAACTCCTTTTCTCTTCCTGTCAGATACAACTTACGTGCGTATGTATCAATAGTGGCGTGCTCTTGAATTCCTTTAATGAGTTGATCAATATCATAGAGCATGTCACGCCTCTCTGATTCTATATTGGATGCAGACTGCCTGTAAGTGTTTTGAAATACCATCTCGCTATCAGAAGGTATCACAGCCGTCTCTATATAAGTTCTGAATAAAGCGAACTGCTCCGGTATCTCCGATACGACGGGGATACCTTCTAAAATCTTTTTACCATCATCCCTTCTGCCATAGCTGGCTCCAGCACCTAGATAATATATAGTTTTACTCATGTTATATATTTCTTACGCTATTAACAATTCTCTCAATCCATTCTTATTCGATGTCCATACTAAACTCATGAAATGAATCGTAGGTTGACACTCTATTTCATTCAGGCAGGCTATCTCATCATGAGTAAGATAGTCCTCATTCCCATTACACAATAGTTTATCTACAACCACAAACATAGAAGGACTTATGACGCCTTTATCCATCAATTCCAATAACTCTTTCTGGCTATCATTAAAATCAATATTGGCGCAAAGTTCCTTTCTATCATTGTAATAAAGTTCCTTCAATTCAGCATCCTTCTGCACCAAACGCCTTCGATGGTAAAAAATACCATTATCGTGAATATAGGATGCATTAATCGGCGAGGGAGTATCTTGACCATTTTTCTTATAATATTGTGCTTGCGTTTCAAGCCACTTCTTTAATTCCTCCCTACCTGTCTGAATTTCACCTAGTGAAGATACCCACGCCAGCATGTCGGGGACTGCTCCCATAAAGCTGACTTTAACCTTTCTATCATCTAAATTCCATGATAAGCAGAAAGAAATACTATCCTCTATACCATTACTATCAAGCCCCTTCAAGAGCATCTTTATCCCTTCAAGCGTCTTCTCAATCGCACTTGCAGGATTATTGCCACCGTGAAATATCTCAGGTAAATCATGGAAATCGTCTCTATAGCTAATGTATCGGCAGTTTGGATAGTCCATTTCTCCTCCACAACGTCGTATACACTTCGCCAAATCAACGGCCATCAAATCTGTTGTTTCTACTATCCCCTCCATCAGTTGACATGTATCAAAATCTCTATAGAGTCGTTCTACTCCTTCTTCACCTTTTGTATGATAGCTATATAGCAATCTAACGCCATCTCCTTTCTTAGGTACAAACGGCACATATTTTGAAAGGGGATTTACAGGCTGCTGTTTCTGTGCCACGAAGGGCACATTTTCGCCAAAATATCTATATATATCCTGATTCCCTCTAAGATAATGAGTTATTAGACTTTTCCATTTTCTGATTGGCAGCGGCCCATCTATCCTGAAAACCTTGGTATATCCTGCAGTATGCCCCATCGCTGTTATCGGATTTTCTAACCGTCTGCATATTGCCTCAAGGTCATAACTTCGTATAGCCCCATCAAAATGGTCAAACATGCCAGTTGTTGTGTCATAGAATGAATGTAGATATCGGCATGCATACGTTCCTTCTGACAGTGTCGGTGCCTCAACGTCCGTAACCTCCTCCATCTCAAACTGACGTTTCCCATCTTTATCTTGCCATACAAATTCAGTTTTCTTTATTTGATTAAAGAGATATTCTGTTTTATTTGTATCGTATGCCGCAACGCCTTCCTTTATCTTACTGATGTCATCTGTATACTCTGGACCATACCAATAGTCAAACTCTTGAGTTTCTTTAAACGATGGCGTATATCCCACATAGTCCAAATCAACCCGTATTCTCACTGGGGTCTCTTCGGTGTTTGAATCAAATAGTTCTTTAAGAAAATCCTTATTAAAGCAATTATAACGGGATAGTGAACGTCTTAGAAAAGGATGTACTAACACCGAAAGATTGTTCTTCTTCGAGGCAAAAACACCGTCTCCCTTATATTCAAAATTCTGAAGCAGATTGCTTAAATATATAAGTCCATCACTGTCAATCTCACCTCTTAGGAATGGAAATGCATCAAGTACGATGCTATCATAGCCGTACAACACAATCCCATTTGACATCATACGACATTCATCCTTCATTAATCCCAAGTTACTCACTTCTTTGTTGAATTCCTGTGAATACCGCAGGACTCGTTCTATCATTTTTTCATTAAGATAGTCAGTTCTGGCTGCCATCATCCAGCGATTCTCTTCTGTCGTTTCAGGCAATGAAGTGTTACCCAACAAATAGGTGCTTTCATGAGACAAAAATAATGCTGAAATACGAGTTACTCCTAAAGGACGATGTATATCATGCTCAATATTTGATGGCACACAACGACCATAGCCTTGCCATAGTGCATCTTCCAATGCCCCTATAGAGAACCTTACACCCGATTTGGATATGCCGTCTGTCAAATATACTCCAGTTAAATGCTTCATTTTTCTACTTAATCAGTTATCTACCAACCTCTCCTCCGATGTCTTATTATTGGAGTTAGAGACTACCTACAAGCTTCTCTAAACTGCTTGCCATATTCATTCACATAAACCACACTATCTGTGGTCTCTATTTTGAGTTGCTGTTGAGGATACGCATTTTTATATCCATCAAGCACCTGCTCTAAAAAAGTAGTTTGTCGCAAAGCTGAATAATTGGCCTCAATAATAGTTCTATCATACGAGACCTCTGCAAAACCTTCATTTATAGAGAAATTTCCATTTAGTTGTGTTTAG
>ERZ1673752.2639-NODE-2639-length-19320-cov-4.827822_pt1 | contig 19320 bp, 19 predicted proteins | sample MGYA00580195_ERZ1673752 | MGnify/ENA primary metagenome ERZ1673752 (study PRJEB41218, sample SAMN15661744) | gut metagenome | host: Homo sapiens | place: Canada: London | collected 2015-08-20/2019-03-30 | study: EMG produced TPA metagenomics assembly of...
ATGACGACGAAGACGAAGACGAAGATGAAGACGCCGACGACACCAGCGATGACGACAACAGCATCGACCCAGAGCTGGCGCGTGAGAAGTTTGCCGAGCTGCGTACCCAGTACGAAGTGACGCGTGACACCATCAAAGCGAAAGGCCGCAGCCATGCCGCCGCTCAGGAAGAGATCCTGAAGCTGTCTGAAGTGTTCAAACAGTTCCGCCTGGTGCCAAAACAGTTCGACTACCTGGTGAACAGCATGCGCGTGATGATGGATCGCGTACGTACCCAGGAACGTATCATCATGAAGCTGTGCGTTGAACAGTGCAAAATGCCGAAGAAGAACTTCATTACCCTCTTCACCGGCAATGAAACCAGCGAAACCTGGTTCAACGCCGCTATCGCGATGAACAAGCCGTGGTCTGAAAAGCTGCACGACGTGAAAGAAGACGTACAGCGCGGCCTGCAAAAACTGCATCAGATTGAAGAAGAGACCGGCCTGACCATCGAGCAGGTGAAAGACATCAACCGTCGTATGTCCATCGGTGAAGCGAAAGCCCGCCGTGCGAAGAAAGAGATGGTTGAAGCGAACTTACGTCTGGTTATCTCTATCGCCAAGAAATACACCAACCGTGGCCTGCAATTCCTGGATCTGATTCAGGAAGGCAACATCGGTCTGATGAAAGCGGTAGATAAGTTTGAATACCGTCGTGGTTACAAGTTCTCCACCTATGCTACCTGGTGGATCCGTCAGGCGATCACCCGCTCTATCGCAGACCAGGCGCGCACCATCCGTATTCCGGTGCATATGATTGAGACCATCAACAAACTCAACCGTATCTCTCGCCAGATGTTGCAGGAGATGGGCCGCGAGCCGACGCCGGAAGAGCTGGCTGAACGCATGCTGATGCCGGAAGACAAGATCCGTAAAGTGCTGAAAATCGCTAAAGAGCCAATCTCCATGGAAACGCCAATCGGTGATGATGAAGATTCGCATCTGGGTGATTTCATCGAGGATACCACCCTCGAGCTGCCGCTGGACTCTGCCACCACCGAGAGCCTGCGTGCCGCTACGCACGACGTGCTGGCTGGCCTGACCGCCCGTGAAGCCAAAGTGCTGCGTATGCGTTTCGGTATCGACATGAACACCGACCACACGCTGGAAGAAGTGGGTAAACAGTTTGACGTTACCCGCGAACGTATCCGTCAGATCGAAGCGAAGGCGCTGCGTAAGCTGCGCCATCCGAGCCGCTCTGAAGTGCTGCGTAGCTTCCTGGACGATTAATCGGTCCTGAAATGAAAAAGCTCCCAATCGGGAGCTTTTTTTGTTTATTCCCTCTACCTGTGGGAGAGGGTCAGGATGAGGGCATCAAACCGCAGAGGAGCTAAAGCCCCCTCACCACCAGCGCCTCATCCAGTTCCCGATACGCCTCCACCAGCTTGTCCAGCGTCGCCCTGTTCAGCCCACTCGGGTTCGGCAGCACCCACACCTGCGTTACGCCAATGGTAATGTTCTGCTTACCCCAGCTGGCGCCGCGCTGGCTGAACGCCTGCTCGTAGGCCTGCTTGCCGAGGATCGCCAGCGCCGCGGGCTGATAGTCTTCAATTTTCGCGATCAGCTCACGTCCGCCAGCGCGCAGCTCATGCAGATTCACTTCGCTCGCCTGCACCGTGGGTCGCTCGACCAGCATGGTGATGCCACAGCGCGTATCCAGCAGCTGCTGCTCTTCTTCCGGCTTAAGCTGTTTGTCGGTAAATCCGGCCTGGTGGATCACCTTCCAGAAGCGATTTCCCGGATGAGCAAAGTGAAAACCGGTGTGCGCCGATGACTTACCCGGATTGATACCGCAGAACACCACCCGCAGGCCAGGGGCCAGAATATCGTTGATCATCTCTACTCCTGTCTATGCATCATAAGATAAGTATAAAGGATTGATTATGCGTTGTTTATAAAAACAGCAGGCAGGTGTGAATGGCTGGATTGCTGAGGGGAGTTACTTTATAATTCACCGCCACGGCCCCTTAGCTCAGTGGTTAGAGCAGGCGACTCATAATCGCTTGGTCGCTGGTTCAAGTCCAGCAGGGGCCACCAATTTTTTCCTTTTGAATCAAGACAATAGACCAGATAACACTGTTCTGTTTTCTATTTTTTTCTGAAGCTGCCCCCTTTTTGCCCCCTCACATTCTCATTGGGTGGTCAAATGAAGCATGGTTACATACTCAAAATTCTTTCGGATCGCTGCTTAACGACTGCTTTTCACTAACTTTGAGAGATGAAGACACTTCATGGATAAATTAATTTTGCTCGTCAACCATCCTTTGGACGGGCTGATGCTTTTGATCGGTGGTGCTATAGCCTCTATCTTTGGTACAGTCATAAAAGACGGCATATTGAAAATTTTAAGCCTTTTCTCCTCAAAATTTAAAAAAAGGAGAATGAGCATCCGTAGAAATTTGCATCAGCTAGCTCACCTGTTGATGCAGGACTCAACTTATATGTCATTGTACCTATTCAGAACAGTACGTATGTCTGTGGTTTGGAGTACATACCTACTACTCTGCATTCTTGTAAGTAATTTGATGTATCAAAAATTAGATTTTTTTGAAGTCAAATCGTCCCTTGGACTCGAAATGCCATCCTTTACGGACTTTAGCAATAGTGATGTGGTTTTGGTTCATTTCTTGATGGTTAGCATACTTGTAACGGCTTATTTAGTTTTTTCATCCGGGTATAAGATATCTAACCAATTACGCATTATTCAAAAAGCCCTACAGATAAGAGCAAGACAACTTCGGTTTGACCACATACTTAAGTAATTGATTTTAAGCAGAATAGCTAAAGAATGCTATTAAACATAACAATTCATCTCTAGCAGAAATAGTTTTTTGTTGAATTTCATATTTGTCCTACAGAATCAAAAGGTTACATGGTACTATTGTTCCCTGTTGCGACAAAACGGCGAAAGAGATTAAAAGTTTTATTCAAAAGGACTAACAATCTATGAGTAACGCAACTTCGCAAACCCTAGATGCACAGAAACTTTATGAAAATGCCATTGCTTCAATTCAGTTAGGACTAGAAGACTTTCAGCTTTCACAAAAACCCTCAGACGAAGGTGGCAATCCCACACGTACTCTTTCTTCAGTGCGAAATCTTTATGCAGGGATGCTTCTCCTTTTCAAATACAGAATTGCCATATCGGTTGAGTCAGAAGATGATGCCTATCAACTTATTCATAATCCTCCATACAAAATCCTTCCGCATCCAGATGGTGCCGGTGGTGTCGAATGGAAGCCAGATGGAAAATTCAAGCAAACGACAATAGATGTTTCTGGGATTGCAGAGCGCTTTGAAAAATTCAAGATTGCAGTGGACTGGAAAGCGATAGATAAATTGCAGTTTTGCCGGAATGAACTGGAACATCTTCATCCTCGTAATACATTTGGTGAATTAGCCGGCTTTGTTGCAGAACTATTCCCCGTCCTGAGCGATTTTATCACCAATGAGCTTGATGAAGTTCCTCAAGAAACATTAGGCCATTCTTGGGAAATAATGCTTGCTCATCAGACCTTCTATAACCAAAAGGCTGCTGAATGCAAAAAATCCTGGGAGGAAGCTGGAATTCCCGAAGGTATGTTTGAGTTTTTAGAAGAGTGCGGATGTGGGGAATGTGGCTCTAAATTAATTAGGGCTTCCCAGCGTAGCTTGGACGATGGGTATAGTGTGGACCGTGATGAAGGAAAGTTTAATTACCAATGTATATCATGTGCATATATTGACCTCATAGCTCCCATGCTACTGGAAGTATTTGATAAAGAATTCTTTTATTGGCCACCTGACGGAGAAGAACCAACATATGAGGAATGCTATAACTGCCGTCATGATACTTTTATGATCGGCGAGCAAATTTGCCGTTGGTGTGAACACACTCTCGATTATACTGAGTGTAGCTTATGTGGCGCAGCCTTAATGCAAGATGACCAAGATAATGATGGGTTGTGCGGATATTGTAACTATAGGGTGCATAAAGATTAACTCCTTTCTTCAACACTTATTAGCACAAAGAAGAAACCGATTCATAAGGATTTTATGTTTGGTTTTTTCAGTTTTGAAAATTCGCACTAAACCCCCGTAATGTGCACCAGCGCTGGGTTTTCAAAATTCACCGGGCCGCACACCCGGCAAATTAGGTCGTCAGAAAGTCACGTAAAATTTAAAATCTCCTTAGTTATCTGCCAGTTAGCTTTTTCGTTAGATCCTTTCTTGATCCTTAAAACTGAAAAACACTGAAATTCTTTTCAATCTTTTCAGTTCTGGTTTTCCGCAAAGCCGCCAGCACTGGCGCGGTCTGGCGGTCTGGTTTGTAGAAAAATAAAACTGAAAAATTTTTATGATCCAAAAACCGCAGGCGGGTGCGGTGTAGTGCGATTTTGGTCTGCGAAAGATTTTTTTGGCCATGCTGTGACGCGCCAGCGCCCCGCTGTGGACACGATCTGTTTTAAGGGTGGCTATGAGTGTGCGAAAAGGCTGAACGCGCCAGAGCGCCGCTGACAGCGCGTAGCGCTAGCCGCTTAAGAGGTAAGAAAAGAGATATCCCCGCCAGGGGATGAAGGGCATAAAAAACCCGCTTTCGCGGGTTATGTTCTGGACAGGTTTACTTGCCAATCACCGGGGAGTATTTGCCATTCAGCGTGTCCGCTTTCGTTCCGGTGTTCCGGATTGCTCCCGCGTTGGTCGGTGCTCCCGTATTGCTGTGGGTGTGGCTTGCCGTTTGCTCTGCCAGCTCTTTAACCACGTCGAGCGTGTCGAGCATCAGCTGTGCCACATTGATAGTGCCAGAGCCAATCCACACCACCGGGGCAATAATCTGCTGTTGCACGGCCGCCACGCTTTTACGTATCTGGCCAATTTTCTCGATCAGGTCTTTACCCGTTGTGACTGTCTGGCTCCCGGCTATGTCCGTTTCATCATTGCCGCCGATACTCGCCACGCGGTTATTCACAGCCTGGCTGTAATCCCCCGTACACACCTGCTGAATGGCTCCGGCCATCAACGTGGACGTGCCCAGCACGGTGATTTTATCCGTGGCTTTAACCGTGGTTTCGCGGCTGACCAGCTCCCGCTGTTCTGTATCGGCCTTAACCACCCGCGCCATTGAGGTTTCACTGATCGTCTGGTCTGTCTGCCTCACCCAGTCCCCCGCCTGGGTGACGCGCTGCGATACTTCCGCGCGCTGCTGTTGCAGCTGTTCGCCAGGCTGGATATCCGGGAGGCTGGTTCCGTCCGGCACGGTCTGCCGTACAAAAGGCTTATCCGGCCGTCCGCCAGTAAAAGCGATTTCGACCAGCGTCCCTTCAGGCGGAAACTGGAACATCCCCGAATCATTACCCGCCATAGGAACCGGCAGCGGAACGGCCGAATAAACAGGCGTGTTTTTTTCCGGGTTGCCGTCCGCGTCCAGCAGCTGCACGTCAACCGCATAGCGGGGACGGAACGGATCGGAGAAATTGCCGCTTTTTACTGCCTCAACGGGGTTCATCACACGGCCAAACTTTGGCAAATGCATCCCGGATGCCAGCTCCGGATAATGGCTTTCAATCTGGCGCTGAACGGGCGTTTTTTGCAGTGGCTGACCCGTCGCACGGTTGCGGGGTGTCCATGTGACAGCCATCGTGTCATTTTGCAGGTGGACTTTTGTCACCCTTTCCCCGTTCAGCTCCACGCCGGGGCGCAGACTTTGCACCAGAGGAAGCGTCATTGAGTTCCCCCCGGCCGCCCCCTGATTAAATTCATGCGGGATCTCAATCGGGCGACCAGCAAACAGGGCTTTTTCCGCGCCGCCAACATATACCGCGCCGTCCGGCAGCTGATACCAGACGTAATCCGTAATGCCGAAAGCCTTTCCGAGATTATCCAGCAGCTGATACCCCGTCCCGCTGTGGGTGAAATGTGGGATCGGACGGTCTGAATAATCTGCATCCGGAACGCTGAAGGTCAGGCCGCTGTGCTCTGTCAGCCAGCTGGCCACATCGCGCAGTGTGGGGTGCTGAAACGAACATGGCCAGAGGCGTTCAAATACGCCGACCAGCTCACGAACAAAGAGACGCTGAAAGCCGTTTTCAGCAGGTTGCGAGCGTTCCACGTACCCGGTAAACCAGCGCAACACCAGATCGGTGTAACCCACATCGAGACGCACCAGCTTCCCCGTATAGTCCTGCGTTGTTCCGGCCGTAATAAACCCCCGGCCGCAGCTGTTCAGCTCCAGCACCAGGCTGGCATCAGCCAGGTGAATTTCATCCGTTGAAAGATATAAACGTTTAATCGGTTTCATGATTATGCCAGTGCGTCATTTACGGGCTTGAGTACGTTGCTTTCAAACCACGTCAGTTTTTCTTCATCCTCGCCAGCGGCCTGGCCACCGTTCTGGCCTCCGCCACTTCCCGCCGTTTGCTTCACGGCTTTGGTTTTGCCGCTTGCCCTGGCCTCGCGTTTTTCCTGCACGCTGATATGTTCGGTCAGTGTGAACGTAACCAGCCAGGACATGCGCCCGTCCTGCGGCGGCGCGTCCAGTGTTCCGGTAAAAATCGCCTCACGGAAATTCACCGCCCGCGCCGCCTCATGTGCAACACGGTATTTCTGACGCTGGCCGCTGGCCTCCGTCGCGCTGGCCAGCTCAAAGATACGGCGCAGGATCTCCGGGTTTTTATACGGAATTTCGCCTGACACGCGCAGCTCCTTGCCTTTGATGCCCTGCTCGGATTTCGTGGTTGCACTCGTCTGGCCGGACTGGTCTTTGTCCTGGAATTGCTGCGATACGGTCACGCGCATGTTCTTCAACAGAATGGCTTCACCGTTAAGCGCCAGTGTCGGGTTCGAGGTCATGTATCATTCCTTTTATGCCGTCAAGATTGTCGCCAACCAGCATCATGGCGGCGGTGTACACAGAGGACTGAAGCGGAATCCCTTTTACCAGCTCCAGAAGCGTGGACGGCAGATCGCCGCTGGCAGTAAACACCCATGCCCTGGCGCTTTTTCCCTGCAATTCTGTTAAGCCGCTGGCAATGCCAGAAATCAGGCTTTCGCGCTGCTGTTTAAAATCCCCCATCAGTTTTTTTACGCCCGTCAAATCCGCGACGGCTGCGGCCTCCTGCTGGGCTTTCTTCACCGCTGCGGCCGCCAGAGCAGTGCGGCTTGTTGGCACAGAAAGCGGGATCGCCGCGGGCAAACTCTGACTGTATTTCGCCGGAATTTGCATCTTTTCCGCAGCCAGCTGCGCGGCGGACTGCGCCAGCCTCCGCACCTGGGTAAATGCCGGGCTGGGGAATACATCCACAAGTTTGTTCAGGCTGGCCATAAAGCTGTCATGAGTCTGGCCAGAAACCATCATGATCACGATATCCGCCGCCCCGCCCGTTCCGGCCAGCTTGTCAGCCAGGTAGTTGATCGCGTTTACCGGGCTGAGATACGCGCCGTTTTCTGTCTGTTGCCCTACCCCATACACCCAGGGATGTACCGGGATAACGGAACAATTCAGCGCGGCCACGGAATCGCTGAACGCAATTCGTGCTTCACGCCACATTGCCAGGCAGCGTTACAGTCACGGTGGCATTATTGCCGACAGAGATATTCCTCATAGACTGCATAAATACAGCACCATTGCCGTGGGTATAATAAGCGCTGTTATTGCCAGTAGTTGTTTTACCGACCCCGTAACGCGCATCAGACTCGGCTTTGGTGTACGCCTGACCTGCCGGGGTGTAACTGCCTTTTGGCTGGAAACGCCCGTCAGACTCTGCTTTGGTATAAGCCTGTCCAGCTGGGGTATAGCTCCCTTTTGGCTGGAAACGCCCGTCACTCTCGGATTTCGTATACGCACCCGTTTTCGGCATATAACCCGCATCCGTTTGCGCTTTCGTGTAATAACGCAAATCAAAGTTGGCATAACTGCCCGGATTAACTTGCCCTGGCGCGTTAAAATTCCCCTTGGTGTCCCATTTAAAATTAGCCTCTTGCCCACCACTGCCTTTCATGTGTAGATGCCATGAAAGTTCATCTCCAGCGACAAGAGACCCTAAGGAGAAAGCCCAGGAATTTTTCCCCGCAATGGTAGCCTGCTGTTTAATTACCGGATGGTATTCACTCGCTCCGGTTGTGGAATATGAGTTAAAGAACGGTGCTTTAGCTTTGTACTGCTCAGCCCAGGCAAATGGTCCGGTATAACCCGCAGTAACTTCTTTATCCGCATTAATTGTATTGTTAACGCTTAAGGGCGTACCCGACTGTAATGCACCTGTTGCTAAATTAACCCACAACGGGCGAAGCGCGTTATAAGATCCATAAGCGTCTCCCTTATTGGTCAGCATCAGATAAAGGTTATTTCCGTCATTACGCCAGAATGTACCGTAATCACCGTACGCAATACGGAAACCATTAGCGGACGCTGCCTGGACTTCACCATTAACCTTTAACGGTCCGGTCATGGTGTCGCCGCCTTTATTCACTGCCCCAATATCAGCCGGAGAAGGCTTATTTGCCGCATCATACTGCTTTGTCCAGGCCGACCACGTCCCGCCGTACATCGTGCGGATGTATGAACGAGAGCTATTGTAAACCCGGTAAATCTGCGTAACACCCGCGTGTTTATAGACTTCCAGAGAACCGGCATTTGCTTCCGGGTAGTTTTTCCCGGTTTGTGCCTGGGCGTTCGCTGGCTGGTAATATAATCCCGGATCGGTAAAGGTGTTTAAATCAGCGTTGCCACCAATCCCCGTAGAAAGTTTAAAAATATCGCCAGGGGTGATATCAAAGTCAGATTTAAGCTCATGCCCGTTCACTCTTCGCGTTTGTGGTACGCGTCCGTTCGCATTGTCATCTGCGGCCTTGCCCTTGTCGTATGCCGCCTTAACCGCTTTAGGTGTCGCAGCCATTGCTTCAGACGTGCTATCCGTCGCGCTACTTAACTTTGTGAATCCCTTCTCGGTAGTAGTGGCATCAGGATGGTTACGCGATTTTTCATGTGCCTTTAACGCCTGGTCAGCAAGATCACCTGTCGGGCGCAGATCGGTGATATTGCCATTCGCATCAATACTGGCCACGGCAAAAACGTAATGCTGCACACCGTTTTGCAAATAATCAGCCAGGTCAGCCGCCACTGTGATTTTGCTGGCCACACCCCAGGCGCTGGTCAGGGTTCCTGTCCATGCCACATCCAGCCAGACTTTAGCTGGTTTAGCCGGAACAGAAATATTCTGGTTAGCCGCCAGCTGCGCGCGCAACCCGCGCACATATCCCACCCCGGCCGTCACGAAATATTGCGAGCCGTTCTTTGCGACAAGCCAGCCATTCCCCATGAAAGCCGCCGCGCCGTACAGGTCAATATTTTCCAGGCGCTGACGTTCATCCATTGCGGCCATACGTGCGGTGAAGTCAATCTGCCAGGTTTCCGCTGGCGTGTTGATTCCGGTCTCAGCCTGTGCGCCGTTGTACTCCATCAAAAACGAACGGGTGAGCACATTACCCTGCTGGCCATCTTTCGTTTTCAGCTTCTGCTGTAACGGCGCATGAACAATCATGGCCAGTGTGTTGCTCGCCTTGTTAATCAGGCCGATCCAGTTAAACGAAAAATCACCCACTTCCGCGCCCAGTACAACGGAGTGAACCACGGCATTTTCATTAACCACACCTTTACGGCTGACGGCCTGGCGGTGAACGATATGCGCGGCAGGTGGCAGTGTTTCCTTGCGGTCAACGGGCTTGGTGGCATCCAGTCCCGGCACGTTGGCAAAAACAAATTCATCCAGCAGAACGGCTTCACCCGTTACCGCCTGGCTTGCTTTCCACTGCTCAAAGGCCAGTGTGATAGCTGTCTGTGACATAAATTCTCCCTATAAACTCGCGCTAAACGTTGCGCCGCTGGCTTCCGTGCTGTTCAGACGTGCCGGATAAACCACGTATTCCCCCTGATCCCATCCCGCCCGGATAGCCAGGCTTTCAGACGTGATCACTTCAAACTGATAACGGCGGCAGGTTCGCCCGTACTGCCGGATTATCTGAATCATCAGCTGCGTGTTGTCTGCAATCTGGCTGTCCGTGACGCGTACCATGATCACGTCCCAGTCAATGTCCGGCTGGCGCTCTACCAGCTCCACGTAACCAATCCCCAGCCGTGAAAAGATGTTTATGAACCCCTCAACGGAACCCGCATCACGCGCATTAATGAAGGCATAGGCCACGCGCTTGCGGTACAGGCTCAGCGGTTCGCCACTGAAACGGCTTATGTCACGGTCATACGCGATTAAATTGAGTACCGGCTCTGTGCAGGTCAGCGGATCAAACTGACGTAATTGCCATGTGATCCAGCTGTATACCTCAGCCCAGTACGTTCGCGCCGTGCGCAGTAAAGCCAGTGGCTCGCCTTTATTCATCCAGGACGGCAGGGACATGCTGGCCAGTTTTTTCAGAAAATCAGTCATCTTTCAGGCTCACCGTTAAGGAGTTAAGGCGCGGTACGCTCAGATCGCTGGTGATATCCTTCAGCGAAAACTCGATGGAATCCGAATCCGGGAAAGTTTTGTGCACCTCGCGCCCCAGCTGCGAAAACGAAAAGCGGGAATATGGCCATGTTTTTTTCACGTCATAATCCGTGTTTTCCCTGAAGGCGCAGCGGATCAGGTTTTCAATCCCTTTCTTCAGCGTGTCCTGCTGCTCAGCTTCAAGATTGCTCAGGTTTCTGACATACACCGTCACACTCAGATCGTGGCGGGTTTCCGGCATGGCAAAACATTGCATAACCGCCAGCGTCAGAGCGCCTTTTTCGTACTCCTGCATCCCTGCCCCTTACCCGATCAGGTTTTCCGTGGCTTCCGCTTCCAGATACGGAACGCCGTTGATGTTTACGAACTTTGGACTGGTCACAAAGTATTTGATTTTGTGCGTGGCCACGCTGCCACCCTTCGGATCGATATCCAGCAGGTTACTCAGCTGAAGTTTGCAGCCGAACGTTTCCACCTTGACTTCCTCATTACCGGCTTTGGCATAGAAGAGGAAATCCACAGGTTCAATACCGCGCCAGGAACCTGCTGATCGTGCTTTTGCCGTCAGCACGCTCAGCACTTTGGAACTGACTTCAATTTCACCCTCAGCGGCCACATCGCCATCGACGTGGCCATCCGGCACGCCACGGGTCTGCGCGGCGGCGCTGTTGTCCGTGATACCACATCGGCACACTGAAGCGCTTCGCCTCCAGCGCCTGAAGCGTGGACAGCTCCAGCACTGCCCCTGTACCATCCAGCGGCAGTTCATCACTGCCCAGGCTGACAAGTGCCCCCGTTTTTACGCGCGCCGGACTGTCCGCCACAGTGACGGCACGGCTGCACAGACGGCCAGCCAGCACGCCCGGTTCATTCCCCCAGAGCCGGGGAGCCAGCTGCACCGCTTTTTCCGCAATGCCGTCCTGGAGGATGGCCACACGCGCAAGGTAATCCGCCTGTCCCTCCCCTTCCTGCATTCCCTGCGTGGCCAGAATGAACCACACCCAGCGGCCGTATTTAGCGATCAGATCCGCGCGCAGCGTAACGGCCTGGTTAATCTCCGCCTTTGTGGAAATGTCATTGCACAGCACCACGCCTTCAACAGAGCACGACACCTGCGCGGCCAGCACCGCTTTAACCCACGCATCCGGCTCGCTGTCAGCTTCCAGCACATGGATGAACCCCCACCAGTTCTGGCCAGCAGCATCCCATCCAGTAAACGCGCATCTTCGGTGTAATCGGTAATAGCCAGTAGCTCGTCACAGGTCAGGCGATGCGGTTGAACCGGGTTCAACTTATTGCGCAAGATCTGCGGACGCATACCAACGGCAGCGGCCACATCTTCAAGATTGTGGGACAGCGCAAACGCTCGGCAAGCTGCATCAAAACGAGCATGTTTGGAGGTCTGATAATCAAACATTGTTAGCTCCGCTCTGATCCGTAGGATGGATTACGCATTAAGGGATATATGGCATTCACTTAATGCCTGAACGGTTAAGGCAGCCATGTTGATTTCAACTCGAGCACGAGGCTTGTCACCTTTCCCACGGATGGGCAAGCGACCATCTCGAACCATGTCACGGGCTGTTCCCATTGGTGTTCCAGTGATACGGCAGTACTCATCAATAGGCAGATAGGGCGTAGGGATGGTGATTGTAATATTCGGGCGCATAGTGCAAACTCCTCTTTTCGTCTGAGTGCGTCAACACTCAGTAATATTCACTAAAAGCTACAGAACGGATGTTATTTTAGATCCGGTCTATAAATCAAGAGAAATTAGCGTGAGTCTACAAATTAATTTTGACTCAGGTAGTCCTGAGGTTCTGGACAGAGTGATCGAAGCTTACGGATTCAAGACAAAACTAGCCTTAGCCGATCACCTTGGTATCGCAAGCAGCAGTTTAGCTATGCGCTACAAAAGAGGTTTTTTTCCGTCTGATATTGTCGTGCGCTGTATGGCCGAAACTGGAGTCACCCTGGAATGGCTCGCTACAGGTAAAGGCAAAAAGTTTGATGATGAAGCGCTAGACATACTTAACCTCCCCCGCAAGAAGTTGGTAGACGGTCAACTTTATGAAAGCGGATATGCAATGCTTGATAAAGTGTTCTTCCGTGCCGGAGTTCCTCTACCTACTAATCCTTTTTGCCTTTTGGATGAAAAATCACAGTACATCGTTGATAAGTCATTCTCGGAGGTATATGACGGTGACTGGTTAGTAGATATTGAAGGTAAGATCAGCATCCGAACATTGACTCGAATCCCGATAGGCAAAGTGCGTGTAAGCGGCGTGGGCATGGCATTTGATTGTGCCGTAGAGGATATTGAAGTAATAGGGAGAGTTGTTTTAATAATTTCAGAGAGTAAGTAAATGAATAATCCTGAATCTTTTGAAAAAGAACCTCGTGATAGTACTCAAAAAACGTGCTTCATAATCATGCCTATAGCTGATCATCCGGATTATGATAATGGGCATTTTAACCGTGTTTACGAACATCTGATTAAACCTGCGTGCCTTAAAGCCGGTTATAAAGCAATTAGAGCTGATGATTCAAAAGCCTCCCACATGATAATGTTCGATATTTTAAAAAAAATAATTGAATGTGACATGGCTATTTGTGATTTAAGCTCTAAAAATGCAAATGTTTTTTATGAGCTAGGTCTTAGGCAAGCATTTAACAAAAAGACCATTCTTATCACCGATGGGTTAACCAATACTCCTTTTGATATTACAGGTTTTAGATATGTTCAATACAATCCTAATCTAAGGATTGATACTGTTATTCGCGATGTCAGCGAAGTATCCGCAATGCTAAAAGAGACAGAGGCAGCGCCTGAGGATGATGTAAACTCAATAATTAAACTTCTGAGAATTCAACCTGCGCATATCGATCGTTTACAATTGAGTGCTCAAGACTCAGTTTTATTCGACATGATTAAAAACCTTGACAGTAAAATAAACAAACTCACATCATCACCTACTTTCCCAAAAACTTTAAAACGAGATAATAATTTCACCCTGAGTTTCTCAGAGGCATTACGCCTCGCTCCAAAAACGATAGCTGGAAGAAAATTCAGGAACGCGAGAGGTGTTATTGGGGTCTACGCAGGTGAGACATCAGACGGTTTTCATATATTTAAACAGGATGGCCAAGACATTATATTTGAACCATGGTCTGAATATTTAGACGAGATTTATTGGGATAAGGAAACCGAACAAAAGAATGAACTAGGTTCATAGTTATGTCGATAAGAAAAAAAAAGGATGGCAAATGGATTTTGGATTTTTACCCTGAAGGAAAACCTCAGGGTAAAACCAGCAAACGCATCCGCAAGACGTTCCCAACCAAAGGTGAGGCGCTTGCATACCAAAATCACATCATGGAAAACATCCACGTTAAACCCTGGCTGGACGGTAAACAGGATCGCCGTAAATTGCGCGACCTTGTAAATCAGTGGTTTGATGAACATGGTGTTACGTTGGACGATGGCGAAAAGCGCAAATCCACAATGGAATTTGCGTGTGACAGCATGGGCGATCCTCTTGCTCATGAATTCGATGCAACCATGTTTTCCTTGTACCGAAAAAAACGCCTATCGGGTGAGATATCCCGTACGGCTCGTGTAAAGCAAGTCTCCGCCAGAACGATGAATCTTGAACTTGCCTACTTCCGTGCGGTGTTTAATGAGCTGAAGCGGCTTGGGCATTGGAAACTTGATAACCCTTTAACTAACGTGCGTCCCTTCAAATCTGAGGAAGCTGAGTTAGCGTACCTTGACCATGAAGAAATTACCCGACTCTTAAATGAGTGTTCGAAAAGTCGTAATGACAGTACTTACTGGGTGGCTTGCCTGTGCTTAGTAACAGGCGCACGGTGGGATGAAGCAGAATCTATAACCACTAAACAGATTAAAAATCTGAGGGTCAGTTTCTTTAAAACTAAAGGCAACCGAAATAGGACAGTCCCTATAAGTAAAGACTTCTATGATTCTATTCCCAAACCTGAAAAACCTGGGCGGTATTTCAAAGCATGCTATTCGGCTTTTCGTAAAGCAGTCGAAAGGGCAGACTTAAACTTGCCTAATGGTCAACTTTCCCATGTTCTTCGTCATACTTTTGCAAGTCATTTCATGATGAACGGTGGCAATATTTTAGTATTAAAGGAAATTCTAGGGCACAGTGATATAAAAATGACTATGCGCTACGCTCATTTTTCCCCAAATCACCTTGAAGATGCAATTAGACTAAACCCTTTGGAGAAAAAACTTGAAAATTAAATTAAAAGAATTTTTATTAACCATTGGATTAATCGCAGCGGTAATAATAGCCTCATATCCTGCATATAAATTCTATATGATTTTCCATAATTATGAATATTCTACAAAGAATCAAGATTGGGCGAACGTTGGTTCATTTTTCGGGGGTGTTTACAGTGCTATATTTTCATTTATAAGTGTTATACTTTTAGCGGTTACATTGCTTCTTACAAAGAAGTACAATAATCAGCAATTACAAATTTTACTTACATCGCAAAGAAAAGATATTTTTTGTTCTCTTTTTGACAAGTTGACTCAAAAAATGAATGCAATCAATTTTTTTGAAATGGGAATACAGAACGAGGAAGATTATTTCAGTTATTGTGAATTTCACCTTTTTCGTGATTTAGCAAGCATAAAAAATCAAAATGGGGAAATGATACACGCTGGAATTATTATCGAATTAAGCCGCAACATTTTAGCTAGCGACTGGTTTGAAAACACAAAACCTTATTATGATGTAGTTTTAATTACAGCAGAGATACTTAGTATCCTCGACAGTTCCCCTGAAGACGACAAGCGGTTTTTTCTAGCTTACATGGAAGCCAACTCTTCTACTAAACGCTTATATTGGTTATTTTGCTTTATGTATGACTACGATGTTAGATATGCTGATATCCTGATTCGGAACACCAGAGCGCTCCGCATCCCCAAAGGGTATGTATAATGCCCCCTTTTTGCCCCCTCAAAACTCAAACCTTCGATAACAATGGATAACATACAACATTCAAGTTATTGTTTTTATTATAACTTATTGATTTTATTAGGCAGTGCATCGTTCTCATAATCGCTTGGTCGCTGGTTCAAGTCCAGCAGGGGCCACCAAATTTTAGCTTTATAATCATCCAGTTAAGCCACTCGATTGAGTGGCTTTTTTGTAAGTAATCCACCACACGTAGCCCGGCCTGCCGCTTCCCCTCACAAACCCTAAAAACTAAAGAAATCCCCCATCGCGCCGATCATCATCCGTGTGTATTATTTCCTGTAGCTTTTACAACAACTAACCTTAACTCAAATACTTAAGCGCCAGAGCGAAAGGCATCATGAGCACACCGATCAAACGGCTAGAAATCATTAAAAATGCCATTGAGCTGGAAGATGACGACATCATCCGGAGCCAGCTGAAACGTCTCAAAGAGGAAGCCTTTGACGATGATCTCCTGTCCATCGTCGCGGCGCTTGAGCAGAAAAACTACACCGCAGCCCTTCGCGCTATCACCGCCTGGCTGCAAAGCCAGCGCGCCGTTACCCCGTGGCGTGACCCACAGCTGGCGGCCAGCAAGCTGGAGCTGAAAGCCCTGGAAGAGCGTCTGCGCGATCTGATTGATCGCCGTAACGCCCGGGTACAGCAGCTAGATGAGTTCAACGATCTCTATTTCTCCCGCCTCGGGCCGTTGATGCAGCAGATCCTCGCCCTGCGTAAAACGCTGGCGGAGCTTAACCTGCGTCGTCAGCAGGCGGAGACGCGTCGTCGGGAAGAGGATTACCGCCGCTGCCAGGACTATATGGCGCAGGCCGTAGAGGTTCTGACAACGCTCACCCGGCGCTGGCGAGATCTGCCTGCGGATTCCGTTCAGGCGGCAGAGGCGCGCAAACATCTTCAGCAGCAAAGCAATCTGATTGCCAACCTGCTGGCCGAAGCAATGGAGCTGGAGACCGGTTTAACGCGTGAAGAAGAGCCGGCACGTCAGGCGCGCGATGAGGCCAACGAAGAGTACAAGAAGTATCGCGAACAGCATCATGATGCCGAAGTTCGCCTGCGTAAAGGCAAGGATCTCTCAGAAGAGGATCGGAACGAGCTGAAGCGGCTCTGGCGTCAGGCGAGCAAGCTATGCCACCCGGATCTGGTTGCCGATGATTTAAAAGAGGAAGCCAACAGGATGATGGTGCAACTCAACCAGGCCAAACAGCGCGGCGACGTGAAGGCCATTCGCTCGCTGGTCGCCCGTCTGCAACAAGGATTCGAACCGATGATGGCAAGCGACAGGCTGAACGACCTGGAACGTATTCGTAAAAAGATGGCGCAGGTGCGTGAGCAAATCGACACCCTGGTGAACGAGCTGGCAGAGCTGGAGAAAGAAGAGTCCTGGCTGCTCGTCTCGTCGCTCAGCAATATGGAAGCCTACTTTGCCCAGCAGGAGAAAGCGCTGAAAGAGGTATGCGCCTCGCTCGAACATCAGGTGAGCGAAGCGCAGCTGGATCCCGCTGCCTGATTATTTGGCGTGCCAGTACGCGCTGGCACGCACCAGCTGCGGGTCAATTGCGTCGCCTTCAAACTGACGGCTCAGGCGTTTCACCACCTTCCCCTCCCCGGTCAGCCAGATAAAGTAATCCTCTTCCGGCACGGCCAGCGCGGAAAGATGGTCGGCCACCGCCTGCTCGTTGTGGCCGATAACCCAGGTGATGTTGAACCCGCTCAGGTGCGCCAGATAGTCCTGGTACGCCGCATCGCCCACGGTGACGATGGCGTGGATCGCCGGGCGAACAGGCAGTTTTGCGATGCCTTCTAAACGGCGGCGCAGCGCGGGCATCCCCGACTCGTCGCACACGTACAGCTGCCAGGCGTAATCTTCCGGCACCACCAGCGAACCGCGCGGCCCGCCGATGGTCAGCTTGTCGCCCACCTTAGCCTCCACCGCCCAGTTGCTGGCAATGCCGCCATCATGAACGAAGAAATCGAGCGCCAGCTCATGTTTTTCGTCATCGTACAGCGGGGTATAGTCACGCGCCTGCGGACGCACGCCGTCGCCCCAGTCGATGCCTTCATCGGTCACCACAGGCGGCACGAAAGTGGTGCCCGGTGCCGGGAAAAAGACTTTGGTATGGTCGTCAAAGCCGCGAGAGCTAAAGCCCTCCAGCGCCTCGCCGCCTAGCACAATGCGCTGAAATCCTGCGCTGACTCGCTCAGTGCGCAGCACGTTCAGCTCACGAAAACGCAGGTCATTGCGGACACGTTGAGGGTAACGGGTAGATGCCATGTTGATGCCCTTCTCAGGTGAATACGATATATCGGAATGAATTTTTAATGATAATGATTGCTATTAACTAAGAAATCAAGATTTTTTAGATTACATCTGAATATATCTTAGATATAGTTTAGATATATCAAATTGAGGGAAAAACATGCGACACGAACACGACGGCGGCGGACGCCGGCCACGATTTTTTGGTCATGGCGATTTGCGGCTGGTGATCCTGGATATCCTGACCCGCAACGCGAGCCATGGTTACGAACTGATCAAAGAGATCGAAAACCTGACGCAGGGACATTACACGCCAAGCCCTGGCGTGATCTATCCAACGCTGGATTACTTGCAGGATCAGGCGCTTATCACCATTACCGAAGAAGAGAACGGCCGTAAGCGGATTGCGATTAACGCCGCCGGAGAACAGTGGCTGGAAAATAACCGGGAACAGCTGGAGCAGATCCAGACGCGTATCAAGGCGCGCGCCGTCGGGTTCCAGCTGCGCAAAAACCCGCAGATGAAGCGGGCGCTGGATAACTTCAAAGCGGTACTGGATCTGAAGGTTAATCAGGGAGAGCTCAGCGACGCGCAGTTGAAACAGATTATCGGCGTGATTGACCGCGCGGCGCTGGAGATCTCCCAGCTGGATTAAGCCAGCACGCCGTCGCTCACGCGGAACACGCGAACCAGCTCTTTCAGGTGCATCGCCTGTTCGTTAAGGGATGCCGCCGCCGCAACGGACTCCTCCACCAGCGCGGAGTTCTGCTGGGTGGTGGCGTCTATCAGGCCAATCGCGCTGTTGATCTGCGAGATGCCTTCCGTCTGTTCGTGGCTGGCCTGGCGAATCTCACGCAGGATTACGTCCATCTCCTCTACGTTGCCGACCATGCCGTTGATAAGCCCGCTGGCCTTCTCCACAAGGTTCATGCCGTCCTGCGTCTGGCTTGTGGAGCTTTCAATCAGCTGGCGGATCTCACTCGCAGATGTTGCACTTTTCTGCGCGAGCTGGCGTACCTCGCCCGCCACCACCGCAAAGCCACGACCATGCTCACCCGCGCGCGCCGCTTCGACCGCCGCATTCAGCGCCAGAATATTAGTCTGGAAGGCAATGGCGTCGATCAGGTCGATAATGTCGGACATCCTGTTCGATGTTTCGTTAATCAGGCGCATCTTGCTGGTGACCTGCTTCATCATCTCGCCGTTGTTTTTGACCACGGCAGCCGCATCGGCAGACAGGTTCGTCGCTTCTCCGGTGTGGGACGCGGTGTTCTTCACCGTAGCGGTGATCTGCTCCATCGAGGCGGCCGTTTGTTCAACGGAACTGGCCTGCTCCTCCGTGCGGGCAGCCAGATCCTGGTTGCCCGCGACAATTTGCGCGGCGGCGCTGGAGATGTTTTCCGATCCGGTTTGCACCTGCTGCACAATCTCCAGCAGGCGCGTTTTCATCTCCATCAGTGCGGTGAGTAGCAGTCCGGTTTCATCCTTACCGTGCGAGATAATGCTGCCGGTGAGATCGCCATCGG